>Ga0164318_10001765_pt1 | contig 19566 bp, 17 predicted proteins | sample GuaBasSedimGuay9_FD_113734 | JGI IMG/M metagenome (GOLD analysis project Ga0164318, IMG submission 113734) | Subseafloor sediment microbial communities from Guaymas Basin, Gulf of California, Mexico - Guay9, Core 4571-4, 0-3 cm | ecosystem: Environmental > Aquatic > Marine > Hydrothermal vents... | reverse complement strand
TCATTCCGGGTCTGATCCTCATGAGTTCGATTGTTATCTCCTTGTGCATCCAGGATTCGTTCCATTCGTATATGGAACCTATCTGTTCGGGAAGATATCTGCTCTGTATGGATGCCAGGTAGGATATGGCGGATATGGCAAGCTCGGCTTCCTTTGCTGTAACCATCTCCAGAGCCAGATCCTCGGCGTCGTTGAGTTCCAGCCGTGACAATCGACCCAGCGCCACGGTCCTCTTCCACCAGGGTCCGGATCTCAGGGCTTCAAGGTCGTCCTCGATGAATCCCATGTCCCGGTAGAGCATCCTTATCCTTCTCTTCTTGCTTTCCGCAAGGGGGGACCTGCCCCTTATCTCTGCCGGGATCTCGTCTTCCTCGCCTCCGGCATAGAAGAATACGAGAAGGTCCCTGAATGCTTTACGCTCATCATCCCCTACCTCAACGGGCTTTATATGGTCCCTGCCGTTGAGGTGGTCCTCGAGCCTTCTTGACCATTTCGGGTACCATTTCTGTTTGTTCTTTCTCTTCCTGTGATTGTTGATGGACATCGTGGAATAGGCTATGATCTGAACGAAAAGTACGATGGATACGGCTAACAGAATATACAGGACCACTTTGAGCAGCATCCCGTCGAAACCGTTCTCGAATCCCATTGTACGTACAATGAAACAGATGTGATATAAATGTTATCTCTCTCAATTATTTTTACAAATAATTACAAGATATGGACATAATCTCGGAATTATGGGAACATGTCCCCGGGATATCCCAATGGGACATTTACCAACGGGTCCATCAAGGTGGATAAATGTTTCATATTATACAATGATTTACAGCAATGTAATCCGGATTTCTTGCAATGATAATGATATGTCACGGTATGCCATTTTCAGATCGGAAATTCTTGGCATCCCTTCGGTTGTCGACCTTGACGTTCTTTTTATAAATGAAAACACAACCATCGGGGACCTGGGAATTGTACGATCAACGGAAGGTAATCAAAACGTTCCCGAAAGAGGAAGGATCCGGAACAAGGGTCAGGTATTCCCCGAAAAAGAACCTGATCGGGCCGATCGAAAATGGTGAGGGATGGAATACATCCCGAGGAACAGGATACCTCGCTGCGGGGGGACCTTTGGTGATGACCGGGGAAGGGTCCGGGAAGGGAGATCGCTCTTGAGGGCTCGAAGGTGTTTCCGGGTATCAACCTTCGAAAATACCCATTCTCTTCATCTCCTCTATGAGGTCCTTGTCAACGAGCTGATCAAGGTCCTCCTCTATCTCGTCCCTCATGGAGTGCAGCTCTTTGGCAAGCTTCATAACGGCCTTTCTGTGGTTCTCCATGATACAACCTCGGATAATCCACGAGAACGGACAATATAAAAAATTCACTGTTATAATATTTAATAATCAAAATAATACGAGTACAGTCATGTACAAGATAATGTACAGAATAGTATAATATCGTACATATTTTCAACACTTTTTCAGGGTAGTTTCCCCTGCCTTGCATTTTTCATCCACGGGAAATTCAATCGATCCTGTCGTTCAGCTTCTTGAATATTGGAATCACACTTGAATCACCGGCTCCCGGGGGGTGGGGGCAAAGAGTTCGGATACGAATGTATTATCATTCGTGTCCGATTGTTCATTTCCTGGGAAATGACAGGGGGGAGTTTCCATTGGTGATCTCACATTGTGGAACAAATGGCCGTACCTACCCCTGAACCACATAAAAGAAAACGGAAAGGAAGTGGAGAAATGATCCCATCATGACGAACAGGTGCCATACCGGATGGGAGTATCTTATTCCCTTCCTTGCGTAGATGAGAGCTCCGATCGAGTAAACGATCCCTCCGGCAAGCAGAAGGAGAAGCCCCTCGTAAGCAAGAGACCTGATCAGAGGTCGTATACCCAGGACAACACACCAGCCGAGAGCAATGTAGATCGAGATGGAGAGCCATTTGAACCTCCCCGCCAGGAATACCTTGAAAAGAGTTCCGAGTACGAAACCTCCCCATACGATGCCGAATATGACCCAGCCAAGGGCCCCCCCGAGGACAACCAGAGTGAATGGCGTGTAGGTCGCTGCTATCAGGTAGAAAATGGCCGAATGGTCCAGAACCTTCAACACCTTCCTTGCCTTCTCTTGAGGTATGGAGTGGTATATTGTCGAAAAGGCATAGAGCAGTACCAGCCCGCTCCCGTATATGGCCGATGACACGATGAGGAGTGCGTCCCCATTCCTCGAGGAGAAAATGATCAGCAGAACCAATCCGATTATGGATAGTATGCAGCCTATTCCGTGGGTGACCGCATTGGCGATCTCCTCGCCCTGGCTGTATCCCGTGACCGGGCCCCGATCCATGGGCGTTCATGGTGAATACCATATAAAAAGCTCTCATGCACACCAATTCAATGCTCGTCATCGGTTGAACTGAAAGAACGAGGATAGGGTGTAAGCCGTCGTCTCATCACATGAATTGATGTCCGAGATATGATATCGTGTTGTGTTCATCAATTGTGGGATTGTGCAGTATTGATTCGTTACATTATACCTATTAATCCGGAATATCTCCATTTTTCTTGAAAAAGGTATCTTCTTTCAATAAAAGGTCAGATATATATAGTTGGGAGGTACATTTTATGCGCAGGCGGACCGTGCGCTTGATAAGTTTTTTTTTATCAACGCACTCAATCCTCTCTACGCACGCACGGTCCGCCGCTCATTTCGCCGGAGCCCTCTCTCTATCCATCTCCATACCGTTCTCTGGAGCTCTATCCTGGCATCGGAGAAGGAATGATCCGAGTCGAGGATGACATGCTCCACATCGGAGCATCCATTCCGCACGAGCTCCTCGTAGAGGGGGAGAGTATGAAGCTCGGGGATGGACAGAGTATCATTGCGTGCCGATACTATCAATATCCTCTTTCCGGATAGTTCCTCTGCATGCCGGAGAAGGTTCCAATCCCTTCTATGCTCCATCACCTCTTCCAGGAGTCTGTCATGTCCGATGGTGTTCATGGGGCGGGAGAGTTCTTTGAACATTCTCCTTACCATCTCCCTGTTGAGATCATCTTCCAGAGCCCAATCGCTCACCATGCCCATATTGAAAGGGGAAAGGAGCACGAGCGAACCGATTCTTTCATCCGCGGCAGCTGTAATGGCTCCGGCCCAGCCTCCCATGGAATGTCCGATAATCAGGATATCATCGGGGTTCACCCCGTAGGCCTTTCCTTCATTTCTCAGATCATCAACGGCCCTTGCAGTGTCCGCAAGCATGCCGGAAAAGGAGAAGGTCCCCCTGCTTCCCCATGAACCCCTGTAGTGAAAGATCAATGAGTTGATCCCCCCCCTTCTCAGGGTATGGGCAAGGTCCAGATTTCTTTCGTGACCCGGAAACCCATGAAGGATCACGGCTGTCGAATGATCACCTTTTCCCTGGGCGGTGAACAGGGTCCCGTACATTTCCGAACCGTCGCTTTCGATCATGATATGTTCCAGCCCGCCCCTTCGTTCGGGGTCCTTTTCCTTGATGTCTTCGGATACCGGATCAAATTCCAGAAAGACTCCCCCTGATCATATGATATCGAAAGCGGAGAAAAGCTCCAGAGCACCCCTCCAGTGCTCCTCCCTTGATACCCTGTCAGCCATTTCCTTCAATTTCTCGCTTCCATTTGATACAACACCGACGCGGCCTCCACCCTGCTTGACGGCCCTGGCTCCCGGGATGTCATTGGCCGAATCGCAGATGAACACGACATCGGAGATATCTATACCCGACATCCTGCAGTAGTTCCGTATCCCTGTTCCCTTGTCCACTCCCTCGGGTATGACCTCCACGGATGCCGAGGTCTTGATTATCTGGCATTCTATCCCTTTGAGTGCATCCTTTACAAATGAAAAGATCTCGTCCAGCTGCCCCTCCGAATAATCCCTTCCATCCATGTATCCCGGAACGTAGATCGAGAAGATGTAGCTCTTGAAGGGGTCGATCTCTATCAACCCGTGAAGCATTTCAAGTCGTTCCAGTATGTTTTTTCGGTCCATTCTCTCGGCATTGGGATCGGGAACGGCCCCGTGGATGCCTTCGGCATAAGGGACAACAATGCAGCCGTTCTCTGCGATGGCACCCTTCATGGGTTCCAGTCCCCATCTCTTCCTCAGGTTCGTCATGTATCGAAGGTCCCTTCCGGAACAGAGGATGACGGGAATGCCTTTCGCCTCGATCAGGGAAAGGGCCCTGATGAGCCCGGTTCCGGTAGCATAACCCGACCTGTTGGTTATCGTCCCTTCTATATCGAGAAGCAGATGCATCCGATATGAAAAGCACTTCAACTACATATTTATCCCTATCAATTAATATATGGCCGCTCCCTCCATATCGGGATGATGATGATGGAAGACGAGATCAAGGTCCACATCGAACGCACCACCCTCGAGGATTCGAGGGGCTCCATCGCAAAGGTCCTTGAGAGTCTGAACTGGAAGAAAGTGATAAGACCCAACTCGAAGGTTGTCATAAAACCCAATGGGTGTCATGTCCGTTACCTCCCCGGGCTCGTGACCACTCCAAAGCTCCTGGGGGAGCTCGTCGGAATTCTCAAGACCAGGGCGGGGGAGGTCGTGGTCGTGGAGTCGGACCTGCAGAGGTTCAGTGCGGATCAGGTCTTTGACGGCGTGGGATACAGGGAGGTGGTCGAAGCTGCGGGAGGAAGATGCTCCAATCTGACCGAAGAGAAACAGATACCTTCCGACATCCCGGGGGGACAGTTCTGGAAGAACAGGCCCATGCCGGAATCCCTTGTGGACAATGATGTGTTCATATCCATGCCGGTCATGAAGACCCACAAGTTATGGCTGGTAACACTGGGTGTGAAGAACCAGTTCGGAAACGTCCCCGAGGCAGACAGGGTGAAGTATCAGAAGCATCTCCCGAAGGTCGTTGGAGATTTCAATGCCCACAACCCCGCGGATCTTGTGATCGTGGACGGCATCGTCGGGATGGAGGGGGACGGACCCATTGCTGGAATACCCAAGAGAATGGATCTTGTGGTCGGGGGCAACAATCTTGTGGCAACGGATTCGGTTCTCTGCCGCATCATGGGTTTTGATCCCCTGGAAAGCGGACTGATAAGGAACGTTCACGAGAGAGGCATGGGACCTGTCGAACCGGACCGAATATCCGTTTCGGGTGCAGGCATCGCCGATGTGAGATCTCCCTATAAAGGTCCTCCCAGGGACTTCATATCAAGATCGGAGAGGTGGGTGCGAAAACATCCCTCACTGGCGAATTTCATCTACAGGTCATGGTTCTTCAAGATAGCAAAGAGGAGCGCATGGGCCCTGAGGGGCCTTTACGGATACAAATCCGAATATCACCGTCAGGTGGCGGAAACGGGGTTGTGGAACGGATATGATTGGGAGAACCTGATGGAGGTCTATACGCCCATCGCCTGATCCCCGCGGGGGCCCGAATGGGCCCTTTCCGGAACCGCCCGGTCGGCAATGTTCCCTAGTGCTCTTCCTGTTCGGCATGTTTCTTGTATGCTTCCACATCAAGCAGTTTGTCGATCTCGGATGGGTCCTCGATCTTCATTTTGTAGATCCAGTTCCCGTAGCAATCATCGTTCAGCATCTCGGGGGCATCCACGAGCTCCTCGTTGATCTCCAGGATCTCCCCCGTGAAGGGTGAATATATGGGGGTGGATGCCTTGACGGATTCCACGGCTCCCTCGGGTTCCAGTTCCTTGAACTGAACCGCTCTCTCCCCCACGATGGGTGGCTCGAGATACACTATATCAGTCAAATGATGTGTGGCATACGCTGTGATTCCCACAACAGCAGTATCGCCCTCGATCCTGGCCCACTCGTGTGTCGGTGTGTATTTCAGGTCCTCGGGGAACTCCAATCCAGATATATCAGACATTTCTTGACCTCCTTTCGCCTCTGTAATCCTTTCTCCTTATCTTAATCTTTCTTTGATTCAGGTATTCAGGCCCTCGGGTTGATGACCTCGGCCGGTATCATCCTGTTCCTTACCTTGACATCGAAAGTGGAACCGTACTCATGGAGACCCCATTTGACGTAGCCCAGTCCCATCCCTATCTTCTTTCCGGGGACCATGGTTCCCGATGTTACCTCTCCCACCTTTTCCCCGTCCTTGAAGATCTCCATACCGGTCCGGGGTATGCCCCTCTCCTTGAGATGGAATGCGACGAATCTCCGGGGGATACCTTCTTCCTTCTGTTTTAACAGGACGTCCTTTCCCACGAAATCGTGGTCCCATTTCACCACCCATGCGACGTTCGTCTCCAGGGATGTATGGTTGAAATCGAAGTCCTGTCCCGAAAGAAGAAGTGCCTTCTCCAGTCTGAGCGTATCCCTTGCTCCGAGGCCGATGGGTTTGAGGCCCAGATCTTCTCCATGCCTGAAGAGGGAATCCCACACCTCGTGTGCGTTCTCGTTAGGTATCATCAGCTCGAAGCCGTCCTCTCCCGTGTATCCGGACCTCCAGACAAGGAATGTCCTGTCCAGGTCCCTGAAATGCATGTAATCGCAGTTGAAGAACTTCATACCGCATTCGTGAGTGGTGACCCTTTTCATCAAGGTCTCTGCCTTCGGACCCTGAACGGCAAGAATGGAATAATAGTCGGAGAGGTTCTCCATGACGGTTCCCTCCTTCCTGTATCTGTTGAAATGTTCCCAATCCAGATCTATCTTGGACGCATTGGGGACGGCAAAGTAATGGTTCTCATCCAGTCGGGCAATTATCATATCGTCAACGATCATGCCCTCCTCGTTGAGGAAATGGGTATACTTCAGCTGCTTCATCCTCATGCCCCTTATATCCTGGGTTAGGATGTGGTCGACTGTATCCGTTGCGGTATCTCCGAATATTCTGAAGTTTCCCATGTGGGAGACATCGAACACTCCAACGTTCTCCCTGACGGTCAGATGCTCCTCGTTTATGGATGTGTAATGGGTGGGAAGATAGAATCCGAAGAAGTCCACCATTGCTCCGCCCAACTTCTCATGGACATCGGCCAGTGCGGTTCTCTTGATAGTCATTATCCAACCTCCTGAAACATGTAACTGGACCGTTGGGAAAGGGAAGATGATTATTTTAAATTATGCCAATTATCTTGGGGGGTCCGTGGAAAAAAATCCTCATCGGAGGATCCATTTCATCTTTTCTGGGCAAATATTATCTATTCAAATGGAAATCAAGGCAGGCTTCACCTAGCTGCAGGATGGGACCCACATGCACTATCTACCAAATGACCCGGTCGCTGAGGAAATGCTCGGGAAGATGGGACTGTCTTCCATGGAGGATCTGTTCGCTGACATCCCCGAGGATATGAGGGTAAAGAGATTGGACCTTCCCCCGGGAATATCAGAGGTCGAACTTGTTCGCACCGTGGATAAGATGATGAAGGAGTCCCGGGGGGCTGGCGACATGCCCATGTTCCTGGGATGTGGATTCTACGATCATTTCATTCCGAGTGCCGTGGAATACGTGATGTCCCGCTCGGAGCTCTACACCTCGTATACACCGTACCAGCCGGAAATGTCCCAGGGAATACTTCAGGCGCTGTTCGAATACCAATCGATGATGTCGGACATCCTCAAGATGGATGTCGTGAACACGTCCATGTACGATTATCACACCGCCATAGGCGAAGCGATCCTTATGGCAAAGAGGATGAACCACAGGAACGTTTTCCTGCTTCCCGAGATCATGGCAAGGGAGAAGTTCCAGGTTGTGGAAAACTACATCAGGGGCGCCGGAATCGAGACCAGGACCGTACCTTTCAAGGATGGAACCATGGACCTGGACGCTCTGAAGGGCATGCTGACCGGGGAGGTCTCCGGCGTGTACATAGAGAACCCCAACATCCTCGGCCTATTCGACAAGGGGGCAATGGAGATAAGGTCGATCATGGAAAGCAGACAGGTTCTGGTCGTAGGAGTGAATCCGATGACCCTCTCCATTGCGAAGCCTCCCGGGGATTACGGGGCCGACATAGTCGTGGGTGACGTTCAACCCCTTGGGGTGCCTATCAGCTACGGCGGGCCCACCGCGGGAATATTCGCCGTATCGATGAAGAATGTCAGGAAGATGCCGGGGAGGATAATTGGAGCCACAAAGGATGCCGAAGGTAGAAGGGCATTCGCCATGACCCTCTCCACGAGGGAGCAGCATATCAGAAGGGAGAGGGCGACATCGAACATTTGCACAAACGAGGCCCTCACTTCCATAATGGCCTCGGCATATCTTGCATCCCTGGGTAAGGGAGGATTCAGGGAACTCGGCCTTCAGCTGGCTTCCAGGGGAAGGTACTTGGCAGGCAGGATAGATGAGCTTGAAGGATTCCGGGCTCCCGCCTTTGCCGGCCATTTCTTCAACGAGTTCCCGGTAAGTGTAGATGTGAGCGTATCAGGGCTCCTCAAGGAGTGCAGGAACAGAGGGGTCCTTGCTGGGTATGATCTTTCCAGGGAGACGGATCTGCTTGAAGGAACATTCACCGTTGCCACCACGGAGATGCATACCAACGCTGATTACGAGAAACTGCTTGAGGTCCTTGTGAAATCCAGGGAGGTGCTGCTGTGAGTTCTGATTTCAGGCAGGCAAGGTACAGTGAACCCCTTCTCATCGAGAAAGGGAAACCCGGCAGGGTAGGCACTTCCCTTCCCCCATGGGACGAGATAAGAGACATTACCGAACTTCTTCCGGATGATATGATACGGGATCCCGTCAACCTTCCGGAAATATCCGAGCCGGAACTCGTCAGACATTATGTGAAGCTCTCGCAGATGAACTACGGGACCGACAGCGGGATATACCCGTTGGGTTCCTGCACGATGAAGTACAATCCCAAGATAAACGATAAGATAGCCTCGCACCCCACACTGCAGAGGATGCACCCACTCCAGCCGGAGGATACGGTGCAGGGTGTGTTGAGGATGATGTACGAGCTGCAGGAATCTCTGGCGGAGATAGGCGGTATGGATGCCTGCACCCTTCAACCGGCTGCGGGAGCTGCGGGCGAGTTCACGGGGCTTCTCATCGCCAGGAAATATCACGAGCTCAGGGGGGACATGACAAGGGACGAGGTCATCGTTCCGGACTCCGCCCACGGCACGAACCCGGCATCCTCGGTGATGGCGGGGTTCAAGGTTGTGGAGATCAGGTCCGCACCGGATGGAACTGTGGACCTTGAGGCCCTCGGGGAAGCCCTGTCCGAGAGAACTGCGGTCTTCATGATAACCAACCCTTCCACACTTGGCATATTCGAGAAGAACATACGCGGGATACAGAAAGCATGTCATGAAGCCGGGGCCCTTCTGTATTATGACGGGGCGAATCTCAACGCTCTCATGGGTAAAGCGAGACCGGGCGACATGGGTTTCGACATCATGCATTTCAATCTTCACAAGACATTCTCCACCCCCCATGGCGGCGGCGGACCGGGTGCGGGTCCGGTTGCCGTCACGGAGAAGCTTGCTGGACTTCTTCCGGTTCCCGTGGTGGTGAAGGATGGAAACCTCTTCAGGCTCGATTACGACAGACCCGATTCCATTGGCAAGGTGAAGGGTTTCTTCGGGAATACAGGTGTCCTGATAAGGGCCTGGGCCTTCATCCGGATGATGGGAGGGGCCGGACTTACGAGGGTTTCGGAGCTGGCAGTCCTCAACGCTTCCTACATACGAAAGAGGATAGAGGATGTCTATCCCGTTCCGTTCAGGACCAGGGATGAGCTGACAAAACACGAGTTCGTTGCCTCGGCTTCCTTCCTCAAGGAGAATGGAGGTTCGGCCAAGGACGTTTCCAAGATGCTGGTGGACAGGGGTCTTCATCCGCCAACCAATTATTTCCCCCTGATAGTCGATGAAGCACTGATGATAGAACCCACCGAGAGCGAGACGATGGAGGAGCTTGACAGGTTCTCCGACGCACTGCTGGACATAGCCACCGCCACTGCGGAGCAGTTCAGTTCAGCTCCCAGGAACTCCTCTGTCGCACGTGTGGACGAGGTCCTTGCGGCGAAGAAGCTCATATTGAACTGGAACCAGTTGAAAGAGGAATGATCCCTTCCGCGGGCCGCCCGTGACCGCCCGTATTTCCGCGAGATCATCCGGAGATGCCGGGAACGGGAGTCCGTATTCAGGAGGGTATCCATGGTCCTGTACCATGCACAGGCGTATCTCATAGATTTAATAAACAACATCAATATTCGGGAGTGGTCCCGTCTCCGCAGACAGGGGGAACGATCGATGGAAACAGAAGACCGCAGGGAGATAATCATTGTGGGACTTGGAGCAAGCGGGTTGTATGCTTCCAAGGCAGCATTGAACACTGACAGAAAATGCCATGTGACCATCATAGAGAGGAGGGATTATGACCAGTTCTCTCCATGCACCCTTCCCTTCGTGCTCGAGGGGGTGGTCCCCGATTTCGAGAGCATCAAGTACCAGGTCCCCGAGGTGAAAGGGAGGCTGGACAAGCTGTTGAGCCACGAGGTCATCGCCGTGGACAGCACAGAGAAAACGATCACTGCAAGAGACCTGATGTCGGGGAAGGAAAAAGTGATTGGGTATGATTCACTCATTCTGGCCAACGGCGCGAGCCCCATAACCCTGCCCGTTCCGGGCGCGAGGGAGCTTTCGGGGAAGGGGGTCCATTTCGTATCGGACCCGGAGAACACGGCCAGACTGATGGATGCGGCCAAGGGTTCCCGTATGAAGAGGTCGGTCGTTGTTGGCGGGGGAGCGATAGGACTGGAGGTTGCGGTTGCACTCCATGAGATGGGGCACGAGGTTGTCATCACCAAGAGGACCGAACCCCCGCTGCCAAGGAACCTTGACCCCCAGATGGGCAAATACATCGTTGAAAGGCTTGAATCTCTGGGGATCAGGTGTACCTTCGGGAAAGGCATAGACAGTATCAACGGCGGGGATCGTGTGGAATCGGTCACAATCGCCGGGGAGACCATTCCCTGTGACATCGTTGTCATGGCCGTGGGGATGAGGGCGAACACCTCACTCGCCGAGATGGCCGGGTGCAGGATACTGAACGGGCTGGTGCTGGTCGACAGCAGGATGCGGACCTCGGTTCCGGACGTTTATGCCATCGGGGATCTGGTCATGACCTATTCCCGTATAGACAGAACGGCAGCGACCATGCAGCTGGCAACGTCGGCATTCAGGGAAGGTATGGCCGCGGGAACGAATGCCGCCGGCGGCTCAACCCGATATCCAGGTGCTCTCAACACGTTCCTGACGGTCATAAACGGTCTCGAGATAGCGGCCACTGGCTACAACCTGAAGAAGGCCCAGGAACTGGGCTACGACGCGGCAGCCATTTCCACAAAGGGAGAGATAAAACCGCACTACATGCCCGGTTCCACCGAGATCCATCTCAGGGTGGTTGTGGAAAAGGACTCCGGCCGCATACTGGGTGCGCAGGCCATCGGAGAGAAGGGTGCCGCATGGAGGATCAATATCTTCGCACTGGCAATACACGGCGGTATGACGCTGTACGATCTCCTGGATGCGGAGCTTGCATACAATCCTCCTGTCTCCCAGATGTACGATCCGGTCATCCGGCTTGCGGAGATCGGCCTGAAAAGGCTCAGGCTGCCTCCCGGGGAATGCGGTGACCCCTTCTTTCCCGACGGAACGGGGGATGCTTGATGAAAAGCGGCGGGACTGCGACCAGGGTGGAAGTTCTATCGGATGGAACGTTCACGATAGATGGTGGAATGCTCGTATACGGAGTTCCCGGTTTCTACGGGAAAGCGGTAAAGGCGAAGCTGAAACCATTGTATATAGAGGCGGGGGACGAGAGGATCCTTGTGGATACCGGGGTCGGGGAGCTTCCGGAGAAGTTCGTTCGGATATACGGCGTCGAGAAACGGATGAGCCTTCCGGATTCTCTCAAGGAGATAGGACTCTCGGCCGAGGACATCACCATGGTCATCAACACGCATCTGCACTTTGACCACAGCGGTTACAACGGCATCTTCGAGAACGCAAGGCTTGTGGCGAGCGAGGAGGAGATCAGGTACAGCGCTTCCCCGGACAGGTTTCAGGCAGGAGGTTACGTTCAGGACAATCTCAGAGGTCTTCGGTTCACGGCTGTCAGGGGGGAGAAGGTCCTTGCACCGGGTGTGAGGGTGGTTCCCACACCGGGTCATACCCCCGGACATATGTCGGTGGTGGTCGAGCTCGAGGAGGAAGTCGTGATATACACGGGAGACGTATCCCCCCTGTCCATCAATCATGAGAAGAAACTGATCGTGGGCATACTGTATGATCCCGTGAAGGCCCTTCGGTCGCTGGAGCTGCTTGACGAGATGGCATCCTGGTGGCCCCGTAAGAGGAAGAGGTTCGTTTATTCCCATGAATGAAGGTGTATCGAATGCTTTCGGAAAAGGAAATGAAGCAAAGGGTCAAGGAAGAAGCCTCGGCGGACCCGGACCGTTTCTTCCCCACCGAGAGGATGCGGGAGCTGGGCCTGGAGAGAAGACGATGTTCCCTTTGCGGAACCTACTTCTGGTCAGCGGATCCCGAGAGGACGGTCTGCGGGGAGCCTTCATGCGAGGGAGGGTATTCCTTCATCGGGAAGAGGAACTGCTCTCACAAGATGGATTTCATCGAGGTATGGAAGAGGTTCTCGGACCTCTTTCGCCGGAGAGGATATACCCCCATACAGAGGTATCCATCGATCTCGAGATGGAATCCCACTTCGGAGTTCACCCTTGCCTCGATAACCGATTTTCAACCCTATGTTGTAAGAGGTGCCGTATCTCCACCGGCGAATCCTCTGGTGGTCCCACAGACATGTCTGAGATTCAATGATGTGGACAATGTTGGTATAACCGGAAGGCACAACACCGGTTTTATCATGATAGGGCAGCATGCCTTCGTTCCACCCGAACAGTTCGACCAGCCAAGGTATTTCGATGATATCCACGCATGGTTGATCGAGGGTATGGGCATGCCCCTGGAAGATATCGTCTATCACGAGGACGCATGGGCAGGGGGGGGCAATTTCGGATGCTCGCTCGAGTTCTTCTCCAAGGGATTGGAGATAGGGAACCAGGTCTATACCATGTACGAACGGGACGGTGATTCCCTCAAGGGACTGGACATCAGTGTGCTGGATATGGGAATGGGTCAGGAGAGGCCTGCCTGGTACTCGCACGGTACACCTACCTCCTACGAACCCAATTTTCCAACGGTCATGGAGAAATTGTTCGGCATAGCGGGAATCGATATGCATGGTGAGGAGAGGGATGTGCTGTCCAGGTTCCTGCCCTATTCCGGCCTTCTGAACATGGACGAGGTGGAGGATATAGACAGGGTCTGGTCTGATATCTCCTCGAGGATCGGAGTTGATATCCCGGTCCTCAAGAACAGTGTGATGATTCATGCGGGGTTGTATTCCGTTGCGGATCATTCCAGGGCCCTCCTGTTCGCTCTGTCCGACGGGGCCCTCCCATCGAATTCCGGGGGTGGCTACAATCTTCGGCTGATATACCGGAGGGCAATGGAGTTCATTCAGAGATATGGATGGGATCTCGACATGGGAGAGGTGTGCCTCTGGCACGCGGAATACCTGAAACCGCAGTATCCCGAGATGCTGGAGGCCATTCCCGAGGTCAGGGAGATACTCGATCATGAGAGGAAGAAGTTCTTCGCTGCGAAGGAAAAGGCAAAATCGACAGTTTCCCGGCTCGTGGCCAGACAGAAGGAGGGCACATCCGTCACCATCGGGGACCTTCTCACCCTGTATGATTCGCAGGGCATCACACCGGACCTTCTTGTTTCAAGCGGTCTCCAGGTGAAGATACCCCCGGACTTCTACAAGAGGGTTCAGGAGCTCCATCAGGGAAGTGATGCAAAGGCAAGGACGAGCCGTGATGAGAGAATAGGATTCCATGAGCATCCCGAAACGGAGGTCCTGTATTATGATGACTATCTTCTGCTGGATTTTGAGGCGGAGGTTCTGGAAGTGAAGGACGGCCATGTTCTTCTCGACAGGACCGCATTTTATCCAACATCGGGAGGACAGCTCCACGACATAGGATGGCTCGAGGGACCGACGCGGGTCGAGGTGTCCGATGTTTTCAAGGAGGACCGCCTGATCGTTCACCGGGTGGAGGGTGACGTTTCAGGATGGTCCGCCGGTATGAAGGTGAAAGGACACATACAGGAGAAGAGAAGGAGACAGCTCGCCCAGCATCACACATCCACCCATATCATCAACGGTGTATGCAGGTCCGTTCTGGGGAATCATATATGGCAGGCTGGTGCCGAGAAGACCGAGGAGAAGGGAAGGCTGGACATCACCCATTACGAGACCCTCTCCCCCGCACAGCTTGATATCATAGAGAGAAAGGCGAACGACATAATCTCGCGATCCCTTCCGGTCATATCGATGATACTGGGTAGGGATGAAGCTGAGAGAAGGTACGGTTTCAGACTCTACCAGGGTGGAGCCGTTCCGGGGGAGAAGTTGAGGATAGTGTCCATCGAGGGTCTGGATACCGAGGCCTGCGGGGGCACACATCTCAGGAACACCTCCGAGGCCGAGAGGATAACCATTACCGGTACGAAGAAGATACAGGACGGAATACTGCGGCTTGAATACGTTGCAGGCAGAAGGGCCAGGGAGATGTTCGAGGAGGACCTGTCCGATCTTTCGGCGGTCATGGAATATCTCGGCGTCGATGACCCTGCACTTCTGGAGGAGAAGGCGAACGATCTGTTCGAGGCCTGGAAGAAGGTAAGGAAGTTCAGATCCAGGGCGTCCAAGATGGACGAGGAGGGAAGGAAAAGCTCCCTTGAGGATCTCGGAACATTCCTTGAAGAGAGGTCCGTTCTTGGGATCATCGAGAAATGGAATGCCCTCTCACTCAGGGAAGGTTCCGGCTCGGGGACCCCATCTTTCGATCTTTCATCAGTGGCAAGGCCCCATGACCACCTGTCCCGGGCGGCGTCCGTTTTCAAGGTACAGAAGAAACAGCTGAAGAGAACATGTAAGAGATTCCTTGCAGAGCTTTCGGGGTGGATTGACGATCTCGGGCTGTCCCCTTGACGCTTCCCGTACATCTCGTCGGCCCTCTGTCCTGATGGAATCTGGCACCCAGCACATCATTATCATTTTCATGAATCTTTTGAAAAGCCTTTATTTACTAGAAACCCCTGATTACATGTTCATTCGAAGTGAAGCACGGGGAAAAGCGAACAGGTCGGAAAGGATCTCTTCACTATCGATGAACGAAAAAGCAGTGCCCATTCAGGAACCTCGGAGGAAAACAGGGATGCCCAAGGTGTTCATAGTTGATGATGAGCCTTTCATACATCAATTATACAAGGATATCCTGGAGTTCAACGGGTTCGAGATCGTCGGGCAGGCTTATGACGGTGAGGAAGCCGTGGAGATGTACAGCAGCATGGAAGAGAAACCCGACATAATCATCATGGATCACAGGATGCCCAACAAGGATGGCGTGGATGCCACACTCCAGATAATCGAGAAGGATCCTGATGTCAAGATAATCTTCGCCTCTGCGGATTCCACGGTAAGGGCCAGGGCCGTTGAAGCGGGAGCCGTGGAATTCCTCTGCAAACCCTTTCAGATAAAGGAGCTTGTGGAATCCATCAAGAAGTTCGTATGAGAACAGAGGGTAAAAGAGAATCTTTCTCTCCTCTCGTTGATCCTCTTTGATCTGGTATGATGATCGACGGGAGGGCGCATTTCGCAATATTTCCTACGGCTGCGGGTATGCGCAATAATGCCGCCAGGATGCTGTCATCGGAAAGGTAGATATATCACTCCGAGGTGTATCCCGTCTCCGGTCGGGAGATGGTGGACGGCTGACGGTGATCCCTGTCGATCGCTGAGGAAAGTCCTCCCTCCTCAAGACACCGGAGCCCGGTGCAAGCCGGGGACGCGAGAGCGTCGGCAATGGAGCAGGAACGAACCACCACGCCATACGGGATGAAGGACTAGGTCCGGACGTCGGCGTGGAAAGGGTGAAACGGCCAACCCTCCGGGGAGCAAGCCCAAATGTCCGAACTGACCCGTCTTGGGATCGGAAGGTAGGGTGCAAAGGTAAATGCCGTCTTCCCTGCCACTCGATGGCAGGGTCAACAGAAGGAGGCTTACGGCCATTACCCGACCGGAACCATTCAATGTTCAATGCGGGACGCGAAGATGCGTTTCGGACAATAATTAAAATAGATAGCAACTTTACGGATTTGCCCCGGCGAGGGGAATACGGACGGCAGGTGAGCATGATGGAGAAGGAAGAGGAAAGGTCGCAGATGATGAACCTGGAAGCCAACCTTGCAAGGATGGACCAGATCAAGAACCAGATGGAATCCTTGAGAGCCCAGATGATGTCCATCCAGTCCATCCTGGCGGATCACAGCAGTTCCCTGGAGGCTTTGAAGGAGATCATCGAGACCGGTGAGAAAGAGGCCCTCATGCCCATAGGCGGCTCCGCCTTCCTGAAGGTGGAGATCAAGGACACGTCCTTCTGTCTCCTCGACAGGGGAGGGGGGATATTCATGGACACCCCCCTCGACAGGGCCCGTGAGGTCATCGAGAAGAGAGTGGAATCCCTCAGGAACACCATCACAACCATAGAGGGAACGATGGAGAATCTGCTGAAGAGTTATGATGAGATCTCCAGGTCCGCTCAGGAGGTGTATGCCAGGCAGATGTCAGGTGGGACCGGGCCCCAGGGTACTTTCTGATATCTCCATGGAGGGTTCACATTGTTCAAGGGTTTGAGGGAAAGACTCAATATCTTCAAGAAGAGGGCCAAGGAGGAGATGGTGAAGGAACCGGCCGAGACAGTGGAAGCTGTCGTGGAGCCTCCTCGAAGGGAATCCAAGTTCATGAGAAAGGCGCGCTTGAGGGAGGAGAAAAAGAGGAAGATGGAGAAAAAGGGAGCTCCCTCCACGCCAGCTGTAACTGTATCATCCCGGAATGCGGCAGGTCCGGGCGAGATGGGAGGATTGACAGGCGACGAGCTGCTCAGGAGCGGGACCCCCATCGTGGAGAGTTCAAAGGGATTCCTCGCCAGGAAGCTGACCGAGAAGAAGCTGAAGGAATCACTTTTGGAGCTGGAGATGGCCCTGCTCGAGTCGGACGTTGCACAACCCGTCGTGGAAAGGATAAAGGAGTACATAATCGAGGAGCTGACGGATGCCAGGGTTGACAGGAAGACGGATCTCGATAAGCTGATAGAGGGGGCGCTGAGAAATGCCATTTTCCGGGTTCTCGCCACCCGGAGCTTCGATCTGGACGGATTTCTTGCAAACACGAAAAGACCGATCGTCATCATGTTCGTGGGTGTGAACGGAACCGGAAAAACCACGGCGATCGGAAGGGTTGCCCACCTCCTCAAGAAAAAGCACTTGTCATGCGTTCTTGCGGCAGGAGATACATTCAGGGCAGGGGCCATCGAGCAGCTGACCAAACATGCCGAAAGGCTGGGTCTCAGGATAATCAAGAACACTGCCGGTTCCGACCCGGCTGCAGTGGCCTATGACGCCGTGGAGCATGCGAAGGCACGAATGAAGGATGTGGTTCTGCTTGATACGGCCGGAAGGATGCAGACCAATATCAACCTGATGGACGAGATGAAGAAGATAAGAAGGGTGGCGAACCCTGACCTTGTGGTGTTTGTTGGAGATGCCCTTGCGGGAAACGATGCGGTGATACAGGCAAGGATGTTCGACGAGGCTGTTGGCATAGACGGGGTCATCCTCACGAAGATAGATGCCGATGCGAAGGGAGGTGCCGCGCTCTCCATTGCATACACCATAGGGAAACCCATTCTCTTCATAGGAACCGGTCAGAACTACGAGGACCTGATACCGTTCGATCCGAAATGGATGACCGACAGGCTCTTCGAGGAGTAAATCATGTCATCACTTGCTGAGATATTGATGGAGGCCCTTGGTTCCATGCCCTGGTGGGGGAAATGGCTGTCCACGATAATCATTGCCATGCTTCCCATAATCGAACTAAGGGGCGCGCTTCCGGCAGCCACGAACGTTTTCGGGCTCGAGTGGGGTCCTGCGATCCTTCTGTCAATAATCGGGAACATGCTTCCCATACCCTTCATAATGATATTCTTCGGAAAAGTGGAGCGGTTCCTCAGAAGATGGAGGGTATTCAATCTGTTCTTCGACAGGCTGTTCGCCTCGACAAGGCGCAAGGGAAAGAGAAAGATGCAGGTATGGGGTGATGTGGGACTGATACTGTTCGTTGCGATCCCCCTGCCGGTGACTGGAGCATGGACCGGTGCCCTTGCAGCCTATCTCCTCAAGCTGGAAAGGAAAAAGGCGCTGCTCTCGATATTCGTGGGTGTTGTGGTGGCCGGGTTCATCGTAACGCTGATCGATTGGACGGATTCGGTGATATGGGCCGTGGCCATTCTCATGAGCCTGGCCCTTCTGCTCCTTCTCGTATGGAAGGTGGAGGAGATACTTATCGGAAGGAATAGTTCCGGTTGAACATCACACAGTGTGTGATGGGGTCCTTTTATCAGCTTTTCTTTTACCCCGGTTCTCCTTCGGTTTAAATAATTCCACTGTTGATAGGGCACCGTTTCCCATCCGTTCGGGGAAGCATCGATATCAGAAGAACGGAGGTTCGAGAATGAATGTGAGAACTGTTGGAGATCCTAAACTGCTGGATTATGTTGTTGAAAAGGATTTCGAGGATACCGTATCGCGTGTGATACTGTCTGCCATAGAAAGCCATGAGAAAGGGGTCGGGAGATCGAGACTCGTGAGGCTCCTGAGGGGGAAGGACCCGGGAGCAATACTCTCCGGGAGGTATGATCTCCTGGATCATTTTGGAAGACTTTCCCTTCTGTCATCGGATCAGCTCCTTGATTTTCTGGGCTCCCTCGAAAGGCTCGGTGTGATAGAGACGAAGGAGCCGGATTTTCCAAGGCTGCACCTTACTGGAAAGGGAAGAACGGCCATGAAGAGGCGGAAGGATATTCCTGCCCAGATACCATGGCCTCTCCCGCCAAGGGAGCTGCCCATCCCCAGGGACCCGGAGCTCTTCTCCGATCTCAAGAAGGAGAGGAACAGGATCGCAAGGGACGAGGGCCTTCCGCCCTACTGTGTGGCAACGAACCTTTCACTGGCGGAGATAGTCAACAGGGGTGTGACCGATATAGAGGAGCTGTCCGCGGTTCCGGGAATGGGCGAGACAAGGGCAAGAAAATACGGTGAGAGGCTTCTTTCCATGGTCCAGGAGATGGGATAACACACCGCATCCCGCGTGGGATATGCACATGTGTAAAATATATTTAATAGTCCGGGAGGTGATGATAGGCTGTAGTTATTCCATCCACCCGTGGTAGTCATTACAAGCTCATCACCGTTCTTCGTGGCTGCCACATGGGGCGCGCCGCGCCCCACCTTTTTTTTATTATGTTGAAAATTCAATATCCCTTACGCAAAGTGATCTTATGGGATATTGTGGTAAGTCCCTTCCGCTGATTGGAAAGAGAATCGGGACTTCCC
>Ga0164318_10001764_pt1 | contig 19568 bp, 15 predicted proteins | sample GuaBasSedimGuay9_FD_113734 | JGI IMG/M metagenome (GOLD analysis project Ga0164318, IMG submission 113734) | Subseafloor sediment microbial communities from Guaymas Basin, Gulf of California, Mexico - Guay9, Core 4571-4, 0-3 cm | ecosystem: Environmental > Aquatic > Marine > Hydrothermal vents... | reverse complement strand
TCAATAATCAATCTTAAAGTAAGAAGTGAAAAATAAAAAACTTCACATTGTTCTCGCATCATCATCACCAAGACGTCAGCAGATGCTTAAGCTGATTGATGTTCCGTATGAGATTGTAGTCAGTTGTTATGAGGAAAATAACGAAATGAAATCATGGCCGAGTAAAATCGTAATGACTCACGCGAAAGGTAAGGTGGAAGATGTTATTCCAAAAATTAAAAATGGCGTGGTAGTAGGAGCTGATACACTTGTTTACAAAGATAAAGTTGTTTACGGTAAACCCGAAAATATGGTTGACGCGCATAGAATGCTCCAGGAATTGCAGGGGAAGTCACATTATGTTTATACCGCGCTTGCTCTTTTTGATACAGAAAAAAAGAAATGGGTAATTGATTATTTAAGAACAAAAGTTTTTATGAGAACATTGACAAAAAAAGAAATCAAACGATATTTTGAACTTATTAACCCACTTGATAAGGCAGGTTCCTATGCCATTCAGGAAGCGGGAAGTATAATTATTGACAGAATTGAGGGTTGTTATTATAATGTATTAGGTTTTCCAATGGCAAAATTGGATGAAATGCTTAGAGAAATAGGATACTCACTTTTTTGAAATGCTGTTAATTTTATATCCAAATACTGAACGGCAGGAAAAATTTGCCGTTTCTAATACCGGTGCGACAATAGGCAGTGCAACCGACAACACAATTGTTTTGTCCGGTACCGGCATTGCTGAATATCATGCACATTTACAATTCATAAACGGACAATGGTTTGTAATTGATATTTCTCATCGCGGGGATGTTAGCGTTGACGGAGTAACTAAAGCAAGGCTTCCGATACAAGTTGGCAGTCGAGTATTCATAGCCGGCCATGAGCTGCTTGTAAAATCTTTAGAAAAAGAGCAGGAGAATTACATACAAAAAAATATAGATTACAATGGCACGGGAATTGTTCATGACTTAACTGTTACAAAACAATGTCCGCAATGCGGCTTTCTTTCTCATGAAGCATCTCATTTTTGCCCGCGATGCGGTTATTCTTTTAATGTTGATATTCCGGCAACTTCGTCTCAACAAAGACCTTTCCAGCATAATGAATCAACAATTACTCCGTGGCTTGCTCTTGTACTTTCTGTTTGCGGTCCGATTGTTCTTGGAATTGGCTGGCTGATAGGCGGTATAATTGGAATCGTTTATCTTGTACGCTCTGACAATACGAGTCGGCCGGGAAGAAGAACGGCATGGTTTGCTGTTCTTTTCAGTATTGTGTGGCTTGCGGTTCTTGGAGCTGCGTTGGCTTGGTATTCATGGGATTACTTTGCCGATATCAGAATTGTAAAGAATGAAGAACGTGTTGAAAATCTATTGAGAAAAATTGCTGTTTCTGAATATTACATTAAGCACGCGGAAATCTTTGATGACGATAATGACGGTGTGGGCGAATATGTTTCATTTCCAAGGTTACAATCCGCAAAATATCATCAGTTTGATGTAAATCTCAAGAAAACGTCACTTCATTACGGATATTTCTTTACAATGAAACAATCTGGTGAAACCGGCTTTATTTGTACTGCGTATCCTCGGAAATACGAAAATACCGGAAAAAATAGTTTTTGGATTGATGAAAAAGGTTATATCTATAAAAAAGATCTTAAAGGTAAAAACTTTTCTAAACCTCCCAAGTTAACAAAAAAAGAAACCCAGCCGAGTATCTTTGAAGGCATAAGTGATGAATTAGCGGCTGACCTTGAGATGGCAGCAGAAAATGCCTTTAAAAATGGCAAATATGAAAAATGTAAAAGAATAATTCATAATGTAAGAACTAAATTCCCTAAATCACTTGCTGCTCAACGACTGACAAAACTCGAAAAATCGACGGATCCTTTTATCGTTGAATTTAAATCTAAAGAACTTTATCAACGAGCTGAAAAACTTATTCAGGGAAAGCAAATCGATGCCGCGATTCAGGTGCTTAGATCCATTGTTCAAAATTATAAAAGTTCATCGCTTGTTTCTGCCTCAAGGCAAAAACTTGCCAAGCTTACAGAGGATAGAGCAAAAGAATCACTTGCGCTGGCAGAAAAATATGTTAAAAATAAACAGGCGGAAAAAGCACTTAATATTTTAAAAGATATTGGTAAAAAATATCCTGAAGCTTCCTCGGCTACAAGCTTAAAAGAATATATTGGTGCTTGTGAAACAGAAGTAATGAAAATACTTGAGAAAAAAGCAGAAAAATATCTTAAAGAAGGCGAAAACTTCGAGACGGAAGGACAATACGAAAAAGCATATAATACTTACCTTACTTTGAAAAATACTTACGGAAACACTCAAGTGGCAAAAGGTATTGATGCTACCCTGGGTAAAATACGTAAACTTATGGAGGAACGAGAAGCAAGCCGATTAATAGAAGAACTGTTCCAGCTCAATTCAGATACTGATTCTTCCAGAATCACATCATTACTTGACCTTCTTAAACGCGGATATTCAAGAACTGAAATTTATACTAAAAATCTTGATGAACTTAATAACTTACGGAAAAATTCCCGCGCTAACGAATATGTTAAAGCAGCTGTTCAGCAACTTTCAAATGGAACGTTCCGTTCCGCTCTCGCTAATTTTGAACTTGCCGTTGAAGAGGATCCAAGCATTGAACTTTCAATGCGGGATGAACTTGAGCTTTGCTACTTATCGTTAGGAGATGCGGCATTTGAAAACCAGGATTACTCTCAAGCGCTTGTCTATTATAAGAATTATTTACAATTACAGCCGAAGGTTTCAAAATTAAATGTTGATAAGTTAATGGAGTGTTATTTTCATACCGCAAAACTTAAAATCCAAAATAAAGACTTTAAAGGCGCTGAACAAGACCTTATAGCTTGCGCGCAAAAACATAGCCACACTTCGGAATATAATTACCTTTATGGCCGCGTGCTTATGAATCTGGGCCATTGGGATGTTGCTGCTGAGCATTTTGCGAAAGCGCTTTTCGATGATAACACAAAAAATGCGGATGAAGGGAAAATGTATAAGGCATATTGTCTGTATATGTATGCCGTTGAAGAAGAGCAAATACTTTATCTTACATTAATTCAGGATAGTGATCTTAAGAAATTTATTAAAAATTATGAAATAATGTTTGACACGACCAAGAGAAAGGAAATTCCCATTAAGGCAAAACAGCCCCTCGTAAAACCTGCATCAGGACGCTCTTTCTCCGATCTGTCTAGCGATTTGTGTAAATTACTTGATCAACTTTCTGCAGCGTCAGAGCGATTAACAGGTCTTACCAAAAGACAAAAAAGTCAGAAAATATCTGAAAGAGATAGAATAAGAACAATGTTTCAGGAATTGATAAATCGCTTGAAAACTCTTAGAGCAAGCGCTTCCGCGGATGCATATAGAAAAGGTAAGATCCTGGATCAAATTGAAAAAGTAAGAAAACTTTATTACTCGGTTTATCAATCACTAAACCAGACCACAGGTAATAAACGCAATCCTGAAAAAATAAGCTTTATATCTGAACTTAGTGATAAAACAAAACTCTTGCGCGACGCGAAAGATAGTTTTGAATTATACACAGGTCTTGAAGAACAAAGAAGAAGAAATGTGATCTCTATTCTTGAAAATATTATCGGCGGGATGAAAGATACTACTGTAAGTGCCTCACCGCTAAAACGTGACGCAAACGAGATAAGAACGCTTTATTCTTCACCTAAACAAACTGATTTGGCCGTGGAAACACTTAGAGATTTGTCTGAAGCATATGCTATCGCGCCACCAATGTTCGGTGTGATGCTTTCGGAACCGGTTACCACAGATGAGACCACGTCGAAAGCTGCGGGAAAGAAATAAGATGACAAATTCCATACCTGATTTGGATGATGTGTTTGATATTGCTGTTAAAGCTTCGCTTTCATCCGCATGTATTTTAAAAGAGACCTGGATGAGTTCTGCCGCGAGCGTTTTGAAGAGAACCAAACACGATGTGAAACTTTCTGCCGATATAAATTCAGAAAAAACTATTATTGAGATTATCAAACAATGCAGACCTCAAGATGGAATTATCGCTGAAGAAGGCGGAGAATCACAAATAAATAACGATGGCGTTTGGATTATCGACCCTTTGGACGGAACAGTAAACTTTTCCCACGGACATCCACATTTTTGCCTTTCAATTGCCTGGCTTTGGAAAAACGTAATCTATGTCGGCGTTATCTATGACGTTGTCAGAAATGAACTCTTTTCCGCCGTTCGCGGCAGGGGAGCAAAACTTAATGGTGCAAAAATTTCTGTCTCGGAAACAAACAACTTGGGACAATCTATGATTGGCGTGGGATTTGGTCAATCGATTCCCCAAGGCGAAGGTAAAATTAATTTTGATGCCCTTGGCTTAAAAGTTCAAAAACTTAGAATCAGCGGATCAGCCGCACTCGATATGGCTTATGTCGCTTGCGGACGGCTCGATGCTTATGTTGAAAGCAGCATTTTTGTTTGGGATGTAGCTGCCGGTTCTGTGATTATAGAAGAAGCCGGCGGGAAAGTTTGTCTGTGGCACAAAGATAAATCTTTTATGAGAAAATGCATTGCCTCAAATAAGATCCTATTTGATAAAATAATCAAACATCAAACCGGTTTTAATCCAACAGAAATAAAGCCACTTATCGATTAATTAAAATTAGCATAACTATGCACGAACTTGCCTTAATGACTTCTCTTGTTAATCGCGTTTGCGAGATTGCAGAAAATGAAAATGCCAAACGCGTAACTAATATTCATGTTAAACGCGGTGAATTAAGCGGTGTTATTCCCGAATCGTTAAATTTTTGTTTTGATGTTTGTGTTGCAGACACTATCGCTGAAAAAGCTGCCTTTCATATTCATGACGTTACCGCAAAATGGCGTTGCGATTCTTGCGGGAATATTATCACTAAAGTCGAAGATTTAAATATCCCGATTTGTCCCAAATGCCAAAATTATAAACTAACTCTTATTGAGGGAAGAGAATTTCAACTTGATTCAATCGAAGTTGAATAAAATGAAGAAAACAAATAAAAAAAGAAAAACAAAATCAGCAAATTACTTCAAAAAATATAGTAATATTACTTGGCTGCCCATTATTATTCCGCTGGTTTGCTGGCTCTTGTATGTTTCACTCGCTATCCATTGTAGATTAGCTGCTGGTCATTGGCCTCAGCCTATGATTGAGAATATTAATATAAAATCTTACGAAATACATGAAAGAGTGCTTTGGTTGTTTTCTTTTGTTTTTTTCGCTTCATTGCCTTGCTGGTTAATTATGCTCTGCTTTAAGAAATTAAGAATAAATGCCAAAATACATTTCTTGCAGTTTATTGTTTTTGGACTTGGGTTATTATTAATAATTCTTACTCTAATGTTTGACCCTACTCCATTTACAGAATGGTTTTTCGATTAAATAGCCGCTGCTCGAAAAGAATAAATGATTCATTCGTCAATAAATATCGAATGAAAACAACGGAAAATATTAATTATTAAGCAATAATTTTACTTGAAAGAGCCCTGAAAGGGCGAAAGGAAATTTTCCATTATGCCCTTACAGGGCGGAAATATATGGGAGGCGGAATATTAACAGGGCGCCGTGCCTTATTTCATTTTTGCCTCACAGGCAAACTTTTGAGACAATCTTTTTCGAGTAAGCCCTAAATAGCAGCTGCTCGAAAAGATATTTTGTCTTTCAGACAAAATATTGTGGTAAAATTATGAAATTATTTATCTTTATAATCTTTCTTTCTTCGTTTTTACACGCGAACGTGATTATAAACGAAATTATGTTCAATCCTTCGGGAAATGATGACTTCGAATGGATTGAACTTTATAACTCTGGTTCTAATTCAATTCCGTTAGACGGCTGGAAATTAAAAGACGGAATAAAATTCTCATTCGACAGTCAACACGAAATTGAGGGAGATGGTTATCTTGTTCTTGCAAGAAATTCTTCCGATTTTTCTTTTGCTTATCCTCATGTAAAATGCTCTGGAAATTTTAAAGGGAAATTAAGCAATAAAGGCGAAAAAATCACACTCATAAATTCTTCCGGAATTTTGGCCGATAGTGTTGCTTATGGCGTAAACGGCACATGGCCCCGCGTCGCTTTCAACGGCGGAGCTTCCCTCGAAAGAATTTCAACCGAATCTCCCGCGGACTCCATGGCTGACTGGCCACCGTCACACAGCAGTTCCGCCTGGTATCTCGTAGAAACAACGTTAAAAATCAAAAGACCGAAAATCAAGTTGTCAACAATATTGAAAGGGAATTACACTATTGATGATTTTAAAATAACGTCGATTAACGGAACAAATAACTTGTTTCCCAACGGTGATTTTGAATCCGGAATCCCGCCAATTAAAGTCAGCAGTTCTTATATCGCGGAACTTACGGAAAAAAGTCACAGTGGAAAATACGCTTTGCAAATTCAATCGACCAAAAATGTCAGTAGAATTCAACTTAAATTGCCGAATGTCTTTAATAAAAATTCAAAATATAAACTGTCTTTCTGGATAAAATCAAATGGCAAGATTGATACTTTGAAACTATTCGTTCCGGGAAATAAATACGAAATAATTGACCTTGACAGAGAAAGAAAATTCGGCGGAACGCCCGGCGCGGCAAACAGCAACGCAAAAAGAAATCCCCGACCTGCAATCTCTTCATTGGAACATTTGCCTTTCTTCCCTCAGCCGGAGTCACAAATCACTGTCAAAGCAATTCTTGGTCCTGCGGGCACCAATGCAAATGTAAAACTCTTTTATAAAAAAGGACTTACCGGAGAATTTGTTTCTGTTTCGATGACGGCGAATATTACAAATAAAAACTGTTTTTCCGCAGATATTCCCGCACTCTCAAAAAACGAATATTATGATTATTATGTCATTGCGGAAATTAATAATCATTTTACGCGTTATCCGTGTGAGTTTGATTCTCCAAGCACTAAAAGATGTTATTCTCTTGAAATAAAAAACGCGCCGGAAATTCCTGTTATTGCTTTCTGGCTTAATGAAAGAAAACCGGGTAAAAGAAATTTCGTTTCGAGAAACAAATACAAAATCTGCGATGTCGCAATTAAAAATAAAATTTACCGCGGCGTTAAAGTTAGATACAGAGGCGCGCACTCTTTCAGATATGGCATAAAAAAATCCTATAACCTGAAATTCGGTAAATCGATGCGACCCGACCTTTTCGAAAAAGGCGAATATGAAAATGCTGCCGTACTAAACGCCATGGCTTTCGATTATTCTTTTATGAGAGAAAAACTCTCGTTCGAACTATTCCGCCGTGAGGGTGTGCCGGCAAGTGATAATTTCTATGTGCGCGGATATAAAAACGGCAGCTTACGCGGACTTTTTCTTTTAACCGAACGCGTAAACGGCGACTTTCTCGAAAAGAAAAATCTTAATGGAAATGGCGTAATCATTTCTCCGCAAAACCGAAAAGGTTTTAAACCAAAAGCATGTAAAATTATCTATGAAGATGATGGTGTTGACGGATTGGCTTTACTGAAAAAATTATACAAAGATTTGGTGCCCATTCCGAAGAGAAATATCGCTGAACTGACAATTCGGAAAAATAATCTCCTTACAAACTTTTTTATTAACAAATTAATAGAGTTCACTGCCGTTAATGTTATTATTCAAAAACGTGACGGTATCGTTGCGAATTTCTACGCTTACTGTGACGCAAATCAGGAAAAATGGGAAATGATTCCGTGGGACCATGACTTCACTTGGGGATTAAGCATAAACGGTTTCCACCTTAATGATAATTCTATAAGCCCGTTTTACGGGTCACGCGCACACAAGCAAGCTGTTAGAAATTATGTCAGCCCGATTAATGACGCACTCTTCTGGCCCGAAACCGGTACCGGATCGGAAATCACACAAGATTTCAGAACTCAATATCTCAACACACTTACAAACATAATCACTAAACAACTCTCTTCGGGTAAACTCGAAGAATTTGTTGATACGATTGTAACTTCAATTCAATATGAAGCGGAACTGGAAATAAAAATGCGGCATCCGCGCGCGAACAGCAAAGCGACATTTGAAACAGCGATTAATAATTTAAAAAGTTCAATGAACTCCCGTGAAGAATATTTATTGCGGGAAAGCAAGAAGTTAATATCGAAGTAAATTATTTTATTTGCGATGTGACGGCAAAAGATAAAACATGTTCATGAATGTACATTGCTTGTACATGACTCATTTTTAATTATACTTTATCATACCTCTTTAAGGTCATTTATATTATGGCATAAAACATGTTATAAAATAATATAAAAACGACGATTAAATAAATTATAAATTCATCGCGGAGAGACGAATTTTCTCCAAGCAGCTAAAACTAATTAACTTTGTCGCGAAATAACGCAAATTAAAAAATGAAAAAATTAATATTAATAATAAATTGTCTTTTATTATCAACAGTTTTTGTAAAAGCAAATTTCGTTTTGCATTCTTATGCGGGAAATACTGCTTTAACAAAAAACGAATTAAAACAAAGTAAGAAATCTACAAAAAAGATAATCGATTCTTTGCAATATAATCCATGCAATAAAGATGACATGTACACTATATATATTCCGTTGAATATACGAGAAGTTTTTGAAAAATCTGTTGCAAGGCAACTTAAAGGCAAGAATAAACTTAATGCTTTTTCATCTGTAAATACAAATGATAAAAAATCAATAGATAATTTCACAAAAGAAAATATTGGCGTTTTTATTAACGCTTTTATTGAAGCTGTAGATTATTGTATTCCTACAAATAAATATACAGGTTTAAAAGACCGAACCCAATGTGAAACAGAAGACAAATGGCAAATTGGCAGGTTTAAATACATCGCTCATAAATTAAGAAATAAATATCCTAAAGAATGCTGGAATTATGTTAAACCGAGATTTTTTTCTTATAACACAAATAATTTTAATAATCCGGCTTATTATACTATTTTTGCTTCAGTAATGGATTTGACTCTCCTAACAAATAAACTTACCAATGATGAACAATTCTTTAAAGAATTTAGAAAATATGATAGATTATATAGAAATGCAAACATAAATTTTGGAACAACGCGACCGTTAGATGAAGTTTATAAGAAAAAATCAACTGTCGAACTTGGATTGTTATTAGAAGAAGATTGGAAACATAAGTGGTCTGATCCATATGATTTAGATACTCATTATATTGATCATGGAGTACTTAATGCTGTATATGCCAAAAAAACCGAAGAAGCTTATCAGGTTTATGAAAAATTTGAAAAAAGGAGAATGGCAAGTTGGAATTCCAAAAGATCAAATTATAGAGATTGTATTGTTGGATGTAAAGAGCATTTAAAAGATTTTAAAAAAATGAGTCTTAACAGTGAAAGTAAAATTAAACTTTATTTTGCACAACTTAAAAATGCTCAGGAACTTGCTGAAAAATACCCCGAAAGCCGACTTTATTTTCATACAGGTGATTGCACACGGAAAATTGTAAAAGAGGCAAAACCGAGGTTCAAAGAGGTTTACTGGCAATATATGAATGGAAAACAGGAAGATAATCAGGAAAATAAACTTGCACAAATAATTGCCGGAACTGCCGGAGCGGCTTTTGGAAAAGTAATGACTGAAGAAGATTTACCGCGAGCATTTGATTATGTCAACAAGCAGCGCAGTTTTAAATTAATTGATCTGCTAAGTTTTTATAAAAAGACCCCGCCGCTTGCACACAAATCCGCGTCAATATCAATGCTTCTGGAATTATCAAGAAATAACCGAACAAACATGGTGGTTTATTTCATTAAAAGGTATAAAAAAATAAAAGATCCTCAGCTTCGACGCGGGTTCCTTGAAATGGCGCCGGAGTTTGGTTTAACAAATTATCCCAAACCATTTTACCCATGATGAATTATTAATAACAGTACGATAAGAAAATGAAGTTGCAAAATGATTAATTTTCCTGTTGTAAATTCAATTCGCGCATTTGCGGCATTTTCTAGACAGGACTTAAACATTGATAAACAGTTAACAATATAATTTGCTTGAAAGGCAAATTATTACGGTATAAATCTCGCCTTCGAAATCGGGTCGCTTTTCCCCGCATCCGGTGGAACATATTTCTTAGCATCCCGCAAAGAAATAACATTAAAATTATTGTCGCTTAAGTATTCGACAAATTCCTTGAATCGTTCAGGAGGGGTTGTGCACGTAGGATGCCGACCGTCAGGAACTCCGTGAAACTGGAAAACGACAATCTTTCCGTCTTTCGCGCGGTCAACTACCGTTTTAAAATCCGATAAAGTCCATCCCGGGACTGCAAGCCCCGAACTTGGAACTAATAATGGATTGTTAATTTCCGGGTTGTATAACGGACCTAATCCGACAACAGAGCTTTCCGGAACATCTGGCTGTGGACCTCGCCGCGCGAATAAATATCCCGCGTTTTTTAATACTTCAACCGCTTCGGGACCAAATTGATTTCCGGGCCAGCTGAAGCTCACGGGTTTTGGTACTCCGACTTTTTTGAGTTCGTATTCAACTTTTGCTAATTCATCCGGCAGTAATTTCGCGTCTTTGGGAGTAGCGAAAGCAACATGGCTCCATGAATGGTTTCCGACCTCAAGCCCCATTTTATCTAATTCAGCGATTTCTTCCCAGTTAAGGTAATTATTTGTATCATCCATCCAGGCGTGAGTAACAAAAAAAGTCCCCCCAAAACCATGCTTTTTAAGCAGGGGAGCGACAACAGTTAAATGTGATCGCACAGAATCATCGAAAGTAAGGACAACGGTTTTATCAGGAACTTTCATTTTATTATCAAATGGTGAATTAATGGTTTTACAACCGGGACAAAAGAAGAATGCCGATAATAATAATAAACTTTTCATTTTTTTAATTTTAATTGTTTCTGTTTTAAAACTGTATTTATGGCAAGAATCAGTAATCCAGTCCCAAGTATAAACAATAATAACGTGGTTCCTGATAAAACACACTTGGTCATAAAAGAGTATTTTAAAGCCTCGGTGCTTTGAGTTTGAATTTGTGACCAGACAGTTTTAGCGGTATCAAAGTTTCTTAAAAAAGAAACCACAAGAGCAGATAATGTTACCGTAAACATAAATATCATTGGAATTACCGTGTACCAAATATTTCTGCCTGTGTGATACAACCACATCGAAATTGCAAGTAAAGCAATTGCGGCGAGGAGTTGATTTGCTGAACCGAAAACGGGCCACATGGTTTTCCACTCACCGCTAAGCGCGAGTGCGCCGCCGAGAATCACGCAAATTAGCGTTGCTGAATACCGATCTATAGATGTTTTGGGTTTTTCGTTATTCGAAACTTTCTTTTTAAATGTGAAAAGTTCCTGTAAACAAAATCGACATAAACGCGTGCCGGTGTCTAAAGTTGTTAACGCAAACGCTGAAACCGCAAGCGTGGCAAATGTGTGCCCGAGTTTGTGGGGAATGTGAAGAGCGGAAAGGCATGACCCGATTCCATGCGCGAAAACATCAATTGGACCTTTGGCTTTTAACATTTGTAAATATTCCGGTTTGGAAAGTTTGACGGCAGTGATTAAGGCGATTATTGCAAGCAGGCCCTCAATCAACATTGCCCCGTAACCAACGGGTACAGCATCATTTTCCTGATTTAATTGTTTTGCGGTTGTACCGGAAGCGACGATACTGTGAAAACCTGAGATTGCTCCGCAGGCGACAGTAACAAAAAGCATAGGAAAGAGCATACCTATTTTTCCGACATTAAATTCTGTAAATGCCGGAGTTTGAATTGTCGGATGAACGAAAATAATTCCGAAAACTCCCGCGCCGATTAAGGCGTAAAGCAAGAAAGAACTTAAGAAATCTCTCGGTTGAAGCAGAATCCAAACGGGAGTTACAGAAGCAATAAAAATATAAGCGAGCAGAATACAAATCCAAAAGTTATTGGGTGAAAGAGTAATCCCGATCCCCGGAATTAATAACCCGCTTGCGGGAATTACAAATGGGAATTGTACACCAAGCCATACACTAAGAAATAATAAGGGAATAAAAACTATAGTTGTCCATTTGAATGAGAAACCCAATTTGTTTATGCATAAACTGAAAATTATCGCGAGTAAAATATATAAAAATGAGGATGTCGCCGTAGAAGGAGTCGCAACAAAAGTCTTTGCCACCACGGCCATAAAAACAGCGATTACGAGAATTAAAGTTGCAAGACAAAAAATTAAAAATAACACTTTTCCTTTGTGACCAAGATGGTTTTCTATAACTTCACCGATGCTTCTTCCACTATGCCTTATTGAAGCGATAATCGAAGATAAATCATGAACGCCCCCAAGAAAGATTGAACCGATGACGATCCAGATAAAAACAGGTCCCCAGCCGTATGCCGCTGCCACAATCGGCCCGATAATCGGTGCGGCTCCGGCAATAGAAGAAAAATGATGACCAAGCAATACAGGCATTCTCGCGGGACAATAATCCACACCGTCTGACATTGTGTGAGCGGGAGTTGGTTTTGAGTTATCAATTCCAAGGACTTTGTAAATTTTTCTTGCGTAAAATCTGTATGCAAAAACAAAAGCAATCAGCCCCGCAATAATTAAAAATGATGAGTTCATGAATCGTTAAAAGTTAAAGGTTAAAGGTTAAAGGTTAAAGGTTAAAGGATTACTGAAGCAGGGCAACTGTCACGCAATCGACAATTGCTTTATAACCTTTTGACTTTATATTTTTGCCTACAGAGATTATTTTAATTTTGTGCTTTCCTTTTGAAAGAGCCATTTCATCAAGATGTTTTAATCCTGCAGCTTTATTTCTGCACAATAAATACGCGTCCATCGGGTCGTCAGAATACCCGTCAATTTGGTCACCTATTTTCTTTCCATCGATTTCGACTATAAAAATTCCGTTATGATCATTCAAAATGTAATTTACCCCGATAGAATATTTTCCGTTTTTCTCGACGTTAAATTCTTTTTCAACAAAATCATTCGTCTTTGCAAAGAAAATTAATGCAGCCATATCTCTGCTCCAACCCCCATTGTAAGTACAAACATAATATGGGTGCGTGCCGGCAAGACCTTCAAACTCAACCGCACCCGGTAAAACAAAACCCGGAATAACTTTTGTCGGTTCACGGTCATTGCTGATCGGAGCGAAAGGTTTATGCGGTTCGTTTTGATACCAGAACGCCGTACTTGCGAAATCGGCTTTAGCTTCATTAAATATTCTCTGTCCGTGTTCGAATTCCACACTAATGCTTTTTTCGAAATTTATTCGATCGAGGATATGAAAACGATAACAACCAACCTGTTTATTTTTATGGTCCATCATTATCAAACCGTGATACGGCGCGTTAAACGTTCCGCCTGAAAAATACCAAGCTCCCTGAAAGTAATCTTCCCCACCGGTTCCTTTGATTACCGCGTTAGTCGCGTTATCAACATAAATCCACTCATCACCTTCGAGAAAGTTTAATTTATCTTCGGTTGTATATCCCTGCATAAACATAAAGCAGCCGGCATAATAACCTTTACCTTCCGCGTTAAGAATAGTATAATTTTTCCCGATAGTTGGTGGGTTTTCTCTTCGCCATTGCGCGTGAAAATACAAAGTATTATCAGGCAGTTTATCGTATTTTGCCCCGAGAAAGTGGAAGAAAATAATTATCGGGTATTTTGATGTATTGGTAACTTCAATTTTCCCGCGTTTTCTGAACGGCATTGGAAAATATGAGAAATATCCTTTGTCAGTAATGCCGATTAGCTGTGAATGAAAAGGTTTATAAATTCCAAATCCGTCACCGAAAAAATCTCCGAACGGAGCTTCCACACTTGGCGATGCCTCATCATCCCAGTACATTCTTATAGTTAATTTTCTTAACAAATCCACACCGTGATCCGCGTTGGGCCCCCCACCGAGAGTAAACCAGATATTACGAATAATTGCCGGACCTTTTTCATCCATAAGGACTTTCGTTTCTCCCGGTTTGATTGTCCACGCGTCACCTTCTGTAGGATGATGTGACGAGACCTGAAAAGCGACACCGTTATCTTTTTGAAAAAGTGCGGGATTAGGATTAAAAGAAGCAGTTTGACAACCTGATAAAATAATGATTGTAAAAACAGCAGTAAGAATATTTTTCATTTAGCTTATGGATTAGTTGGTTAATAATTATTTACAAAATCAATAAATTGTATAATGAATTTTATATTAATAATTAATTTTATCAATATTATCTGACATTTTCAATGGAGTTTTCTTCTCGTTAAACGGGTCAAGAAGGAGTCACTGATTTTCTAAAAGGATAATTTTGTCTTTCTTTGGATCAAAACATTTGTTTTTAATATTGATTATTTAACATTTGTACAAGTATAGATTTAACATTTTAAAAATCCGTGAAAATTAGTGAAATTTGTGTTTGACTTTACCATAATTTCCACTTATTATTAAACCAGAACCATCCGGAAGGATATCTTCTGATATGATATTCCAAAGCATCGTTAACTTCCTGAACTTTCAGTTTAATTGTTTCCGGGTCGGCTTTTCTCGGCACACTTATAGGTTGATAAAAAATAATAGTGAATTCCCACGGTCGCGCTTTATGACGGTTTAAAAATACCGGAACAATTTCACTGCCAAGCTGACTTGAAAGCCGGATATGAACGTCTAATGTTAAAGTAGGTTTGCCGAAGAAAGTAGATTCAACACCGAGTCGCCGCTTGGCTCTTAAATCCGGCAGGAAACCGATTACACCATTAGAGCGCAACGCTCTGAAAATATCTTTTGCCTGATCGTAAAAGGAAGGAATTCCTGTAACCATTCTCGCTTTTCTGTTCAGCCATGTAAGGAACGGAGAGGGAAACGACCGCGCAATTACTCCGCCTACATCAACAAGTCCGGCATCGAGAAAATAAACGGGAATAATTTCAAAGCAGCCGTAATGAGCGGTAGTACCAATAACGCCTTTTTTATTTTGCAAGGATTTTACGGGGAAATTTTTAGCGACAACGTCTACCACTGTTTTATTGATATCGAACGCGAAATGGAAGACCCATAGGTAGTAGCAATCGATAATGAAATAAATATTATTCGCGGCGACTTTTTTAGCGATAGCCGTCACACGTTTTTCGGTCATTTTATCACCGTAAACATAATAAAGGTTTGTTTTAATTTTTTTTCTGATTGAAGGATAAACAAACAACAATCCGATTTTCCTGCCAAGAGAGTAAAGTATTTTTTTGGGTAGAATAAAAAGAGGAAGCGGGAGAGCTAAAGCGACAATAATGCCGATTCCGAGCATAAAATAAGAGAATTGCCTGAATTTCGGGTGTCGGCTGTTAAAACTGCGCTTTTTTTTCATGGTTTTGTTTTAGGAATTTAAATTGTATTATTAAATAAAACCGGCTTTATAAATCCGTGCAATTAGCGTCAGACAATTATCTTTTATTAATCAATTTTTGTTACAAATTCCCTGCCGCAAAGTTCGATGTAATTGCAGTTTTTACAGCGGGACAAATCTTCGGTTTCCGGAAAAGATTCTTTTGGAAGCGGCACATTTTTTTCTGTATCTCTATTCACAAGAAATTGTTTCATTTCTTTAACAGAAGATAAAATTCTGTCACACAGCGCGGAAGCGATTTCAACTGAATAATCAACCGGAGTTTGTTCACCCGACTCAAGATATTCGACAAAGAGTTCAATTTCGTCCGGAGTAACGCTATGTTTTCTTTGCGACCACAAGCCATAAACAGCGAGTTGTTCTTTATGTTTATCGCGTCTGATTCCTGTTTTCCAGTCATGAACGACAATTTTGCCTTCTTTTTTATAAACCCAGTCAGGTATTGCGTAAATTTTTATACCGCCAAGGTGGAAATGTTCAGGATCGCCTTGACCCGCGCGTGCGATTGGAATAATTTGTTCATAAGTAACATTAGGAATATGCGGGAGGATTTGCGCGAAAAAGTTTTGAATGCATATCTCTGTTCGACCGCGAACGAGAGAGACCCATTCGTCTCTTTCCGAGCCGGAATCCGGAGAGATTTTACCGTAATATAGTTCGCTAATGCAGGTATATTTTTTAGGATTAACGCGCCATTTATCTGAAGTATGTTCTTTCCAGGCTTTCCGCAGGAGAGACATAGCGGTCTGCATAGCCATTTCCGCGGAATAAGGCGAGCCGACGCGTCTTCTTTCCAGGATTTCCAGAACGGCGGTTTCCACGGCATCACCGATAAGCGACCATTTATTTTTCATTTGTTTAAGCCGGTATGCCGTGCGTTTTTCCTGTGAAGCGCCGGAATCCCAGCCACCCCACATACCGTATCGATTAAAGAAATGTTTTCTTTTACAATCGATGAAGTCCTGTTCTTGCGAAAACGACCAGGAGAAGGTATTTTTGAGTTCACTCATTTTTTAAGCCGAATCTTTTTTCGTGATATTTTGTTTCTTTAGCGTTTGTAATTGTAATAGGATTTGTCATCAAAGAAGTATTTGGAATCAAATAAATTTTATCTTCCGCAGTGAGAGCCGTATAACGCAAATCGATATTAACGATTCTTCCTGTAATATTAGCCACAGTGATTTCGTCGCCGACAATAAACGGGCGATGAATTATTATCATTACTCCCGCGAGGATGTTTGAAAGTAAATCTTTAAAAGCGTATCCGAGGGCAAAACCGGTGAGACCGAGCCCGGTAATCAGCGGCATAATATTAACGCCTACAGTACCGAGTCCGCTAATCAAGCCTACAACGACTAAAGAAATATAAGTAATTCTTGAAAGTAGAAAGATAACCTCTTTTTTTTCTTCCCCAACGCCTTTAGAAACTTTTTTAATTATATATGAAACTATTATCGCGGTAATCCAAAACGCAACAAGTACAGCTATTCCCATAGCGATTTTAGGCAAAGAATCTTTAAAGTGCTGAACAAAGACAGATGATTTATGTTCAACCAATCCGCTAATGCTATTAAAACAGTTAGTTTTAATTATGTGGTTTGTGATTATCATTGTGTACCGACTTTATCATAATTACTCGGCAAGTAATTCAGCTATTTGCACCGCGTTAAGAGCCGCCCCTTTCAAAAGTTGATCGCCGGTAATGAACATAGAAATCCCGTTATCGAAAACCGGGTCCTTTCTTATTCTGCCGACAAGAATATCGTATTTTTCAGATGCATCAATCGGCATCGGAAAAATATTATTCTCAATATCATCTACAATTTTAATCCCCGGCGAATTAGCAAGCAGTTTACGAATATCATCCGGCTCGGCATGATTATTCAATTCAATATGGAGAGCTTCAGCGTGAGCTCTGAATACCGGAACCCGCACGCAAGTAGCGCTAATCAGCAAAGAATCATCGTGGAAGATTTTTCTTGTTTCATTAATCATTTTATTTTCTTCTTCATTAAAAGAATTTTCCGCGATAGCCGAGTTATGCGAGAAAAGGTTAAAAGCGATTTGATGAGGAAATTCCACGGATTTTATTTCATTACCTTTCAAATAATCTTCAGATTGCGCGGAGAGTTCGTCCATCGCAGCCACACCAGCACCACTAACTGCCTGGTAAGTGCAGGAAATAAATCTTTTGATTCCGTACTTTTTGTAAAGGGGCCAGAGAGGAACATTCGCGATAATAGTCGAGCAGTTTGGATTCGCGATAATTCCTTTGTGATTTTTAACATCATCAGGATTAACTTCAGGAACTACAAGCGGAACATCCGGATCCATTCTGTAAGCGGAAGTATTGTCAACAACAATAGCTCCCGCCTTAACCGCGCTTGGAGAAAAGACTTTACTGAGAGTTCCGCTTGTGCTTGATAGTAAAATATCGATATTGTTAAAAGAATTATGAGTCAATTCTTCAACAGTAATTTCTTCATTTTTAAATTTAAGTTTTTTGCCGACAGAGCGTTTTGACGCGAGAAGGCGAAGCGACTCAACGGGAAAGTTCCGTTTTTCGAGCGTCTTGAGCATTTCGGTTCCCACGGCGCCTGTAGCGCCCGCGATAGCGATTCGATATTTTTTCATAGGAAAAACAGGCTTCAAATTTTTAAGTTTGAAATTTGTGTATTTATCTTGATTTTTTTCTATTGTAAATATTTGTTCCATAAAAAACAGGAAGGCGCTGAGGACAACGCTCTCCATTTTTAAATTCAGCTTGCTGCTATTTCGGCTACAAGGTCACCAACTTCAGTAGTTGAATAGCCCATTTTACCTGCAGACATACTTTTCATTTTAGTAGAAACGACTTCGATAATCGCATCTTCAATTTTTTCAGCCATTTTTGTTTCACCGAGAGTATCCATCATCATTTGTCCCGCGGCGATAGCCGCCATAGGATTGATAACATTTTTCCCGGTATATTTTGGTGCCGAACCACCGATAGGTTCAAACATGGAAACGCCGTCGGGGTTGATATTTCCGCCTGCAGCGATTCCCATACCGCCCTGCGTCATAGCGCCGAGGTCGGTAATAATATCGCCGAAGAGATTGCCTGTAACGATGACATCAAACCATTCAGGATTTTTAACCATCCACATACAAGTAGCGTCAACGTGGTAGTAATCGCGTTTAATGTCTTTAAAATCTTTATCACCCATTTCGTGGAAAGCGCGTTCCCACAGGTCGTACATAAAAGTCAGAACATTTGTTTTACCGCAGAGAGCGAGAGTTTTGTCTTTATTACGTTTCTGTGCAAGTTCAAACGCGTATTTTAAACAACGGTCAACCTGGAATCTGTTGTAAACGCCTGATTGAACAGCGACTTCGTGAGGTGTGTCTTTCATTGTAATACCGCCTGTACCGGTGTAAATACCGCCTGTATTTTCGCGAACAACAACGTAATCAATATCTTCCGGTTTTTTTCCTGCCAATGGAGTTTCTACTCCGGGATATAATTTTACCGGACGAAGATTGATATATTGATCAAGATCAAATCTTAATTTCAGCAAAATTCCTTTTTCAAGAATTCCGGGTTTAACGTCAGGATGACCGATTGCACCGAGATAAATCGCGTCAAACTGTTTGAGTTCATCAGCAGCATTTGGCGGGAGAACTTCACCTGTTCTCATATATCTTTCACCACCGAAGTCAAAATCGGTGAAGTTAAGTTTTATATCAAATTTAGGAGCTACAGCTTTAAGCACTTTAATTCCTTCAGCGAGCACTTCCGGCCCGGTACCGTCGCCGCCCATAGCGGCGATATTGTAAGTTTTAGCCATGATAATAAATTGTTTATGGTTAAATGTTATATTTTTTCTATATATTTATTAAATTTATTATATCAAAATGGCTTTTTATTCGCAATGACATAGCGCATATGGGGTGCATGGAAATTTTCGGGATTGGTTAATGGAGTGTCAGCATCTATTCCATGGATTTTTGCAACGGATTTTTCTGTATTCTGTAGTCGACCTCGCTGAGGTCGGATTTCTCTGCAGTTAGCGGCAACGTGGTGCCCTAAGAATTTCGGGTTGGCTGCGGAGGCCGGTCTTGTTTATTTCCGGATATTATCTGCCGACCTCAACGAGGTC
>Ga0164318_10001763_pt1 | contig 19570 bp, 19 predicted proteins | sample GuaBasSedimGuay9_FD_113734 | JGI IMG/M metagenome (GOLD analysis project Ga0164318, IMG submission 113734) | Subseafloor sediment microbial communities from Guaymas Basin, Gulf of California, Mexico - Guay9, Core 4571-4, 0-3 cm | ecosystem: Environmental > Aquatic > Marine > Hydrothermal vents... | reverse complement strand
AGCTTTTTCTATCTCATCTTTATTAATCCTCAGGGCATTCCTATCTTTGGGTTTTGCGAGAAAGACTGCTAGTATGAAATGGTAGCCTTTTTCGAGACAGATTATTTCTACTAGCTGGAAAACACATATTGGCTCTATTTCCAGTCCAACCTCCTCTCTAACCTCTCTTTTTACAGCATCTACCATTTTTTCGCCATATTCTACTTTGCCTCCGGGAAAAGCCCACTTGCCTTTGCTGGGAGGAGTCGCTCTTTTTACGAGCAGAATTTTGTCCTCATCAACGATAATTGCGCTTACTGCTATTCTAGGTAGTTTATTCATTTTTCGAAACTATGTCTACAAAGGGAATATTAATATTATACTCTCTCAGTAGCTTCTCGAGAGTTTGTTTAATTTCATTCAAGTTACTGACAGATATCACCTTCTTGGCATAGTATATTCCTATAGGATATATTATCGAGATAGATGTAGCTATGGTAACGCTTCTACCTATCAGTGTTGCTGCTAGAGCCTTTTCCTTTGGCACGCCTAGGAGAAGATATAGTGTTAACAGAGCGGCATCTACGCTGCCGACCATGAATGGTAATCCTATCGATGCCAAAGAGAATACGGTTAAGATCGAATAGCCTGGAGCTATGAATATGGGGTTTATTGTGATCTCTACTGCTTGTAAAGAAAAGTAAGGGGTCATTATGCCGCTTATCCACTGTATGAATAAGAATACTACGGCCAGCCACAAGGTTAAGCTCTTCGGGTCTGTTTCTTGTAGTGAGTCTTTCATAGAATCTAAAAACACTATAACATCTTTCTCAACCTTATCTACGAATTGGTATTTACCAGCAAACTTTCGAAGAATCCTGACTGTGACGTTCTTCACTCTATTAGTGTCAAATATTAGGAAGGCAAGCAAAACTACAGTCAGAATTAGCAATAATATTACTGTTATGTAGAAGAGAAAGTATTGCTCATAGAGGTATATGAAGTTAAGGGACGCAATTGTTGTTACCAGAATAAATACCGTAAATGTGACATTTGTAAGGAACTGGAATAAAAGCGTATATCCGACAGCCGAACTCCAGTCCCTTTTCGTCTTCAAGTAAAGGATCCTTGCCAGATTACCTTCTATGAAAGCTAGTGGAATCAGCATGTCTACTAGCCATGCAAACATCGATGCACCGATACCCTCTGCTAGAGAAAGCCCAAACTTCTTTCTACACAGGAGCCAGAAAGCTACAGCATTAGAAAGAAAGTATAGGATTTCGAAGACAACGATGTAAAAGAGGTTGCTTAGCTCAACCTTTAGGAAAGTATGGTAAAGTTCTACAAAGTTTATGTCATGAAATACGTAGAGAAAAATTCCAACTACAATGATTACCTGAATCAGCTGCAATATTCGTGATTTTTTCATATCTGTCCCCGCAAGTATTCATGTTCCAAATACTCACACTAGAATTAATGTGTCGTTTAAGAAATAGCGCTTATATGCTAAGTCTTTTTATGCCTATCCTTCAAATTAGCATGGGTAAATATGGAAGTCGTTGTCATCGGAGGAGGACTTGCAGGCCTTGTATTTTCGCTCGAAGCTTTAAAAACTGGCCACAGGATCGTATTGTTAGAGAAGGAAGATACCCCCGGCGGTTTGCTCAAAACTGAATCTGAAAATGGTTATGTCTTTGATACTGGTGGCTCCCATATAATTTTCTCGCGAGAACCTTACAAGCTTAATTATCTCCTAAACATTGTTGGTAGAAAGAACCTGCTTAGGCATAGAAGAGATACTAGGATATATTATAAAGGGCGTTTTATCAAATATCCTTTCGAAAACGGCATATACATGTTACCACCTCGGGAGAGATACGAGATCCTGAAGAGTGTAATAGAAACTTATGCGAATCGAGTCAAAGGACTATTAGACGAACCTAAAAACTTCGAAGAGTGGATATACTATGTTTTCGGGAATGCAATAGCGGAAAAATACCTAGTTCCTTATAACAAGAAAATATGGAAAAGAGACCTTAAAGAGATTTCACTTGAATGGGTTAAGGGCAGGGTTCCACTTCCACCAATTAATGACGTGTTAAAGTCTGCTGTAGGAATTCCTACAGAGGGTTATCGTCATCAACTCAATTTTTATTATCCCCTTGAGGGTGGTATCTATACTCTCGTTGAAAACCTGCTTAATAGACTTTCCTCTAACAAAAATTTCAGACTAATCACAGGTGTTAATGTTGAACAAATATACAAGCAAGGAGACATAGTATTCGTTAACACTGGAGACCGAGAATTTAAAGGCGACGTGGTTGTCTCAACTGCACCCTTACCTCAGACACTGAACTATATCGACAAACGGTATGCAAGGAAACTAGACAATTTTGACTACAACTCTCTGCTTGTAATTGGTATAGGAACTAGATTCAAAGCACTACCATATCATTGGATCTATTTTCCCCAAAACAGTATCGTTTTTCACCGCCTAGCTATCCTAAGCAATTATAGCCCCAAGATGGCTCCAAAAAACGGGACCACATTTCTTGCTGAAATCTCCATACCTCCAGGTGAGCAAATTAACACGGACAAACTTGAGAGAAGAGTTATCGAGGACATACTTTCTCTCGGGATTATTAAGGAGAGTGATGTTGTCCAGACAAAATCTTGGTTCTGGAAATATGCCTATATCGTATATCGACAAAGATATTCCGAGACGACAAAGCTTGCTAAAAGATATCTTTTGGAACATTGTGTAATCACTCTCGGACGGTTTGGGTCTTGGACATATATTAACATGGATGAAACCGCGTATAGAGCTAGGATGACAGCTAGAAATTTAAAATCTACTTTCCGTTTATATCGGCGAGAAAAAGGTTTGGAAGGATGACCTAGAATGTCTGAGACAGGCTTGGAACCTCATGTCAGTATAGTTATCATAAACTTTAACGGTACGGAAAACCTGAAAAAAGCTGTTAATTCTATTCTAGAGTCAAACTATAGAAACTATGAAATAATAATTGTGGATTGTTTGACAAAAAACATAGAGGAAGAGATTAGAAAACATTTTCCAAATAATGGAAAAATCAGAATAGTCCACTTCAGCAAAGACATAGGAGCAGCTGCTTCTCATAACGTGGGAGCAATAATCTCAAACCCCAAATCGAAATACCTGGTTTTCATGGACGATGACATAATTGTGACAAAGGATTGGCTCAAAAATCTAGTAAACACGATTGAAAAATCAGACAAAATAGGTGTAGTTCAAGCAAAGCTATTGTCTATGAGAGATCCCAGCAAGATGGATCATCTAGGACTTGCGCTAGACATGCTCGGTACATGGTTTACAGCATACGGCCAGAATGCTGATAAATTCAATAAACCTCTGGAGATCTTTGCAGCTTCTTCAGCAACAATGATTACTAGACGTAATGTCTATTTCGAGGTGGGAGGCTTTGACAACACATATTTCATCTATGACGACGACACAGATTATAGCTGGAGAGTTAGGCTGCGTGGCTATAAGATTTTGTTTAACCCAGATGCGGTCGTATACCATAAAGGCGGTTTGGTCGGGGGACTCAAGCCTGAAAGACTATTTTATGGCTACAAAAACAGGCTTACTAATTTAATCAAAAACCTTGAAACGCCCAATATGGTTTTACACTTGTTAGCGACACTAGGGTTCGGTTTTCTAAACATTCTCTTTCTAGCAATTTTTGGTAAGTATCGCGAAATGAGCTCCTATGTGTTTGCATCGTTTTATGTGTTAAGGAATCTGCCAAAGCTTATGAGAAAAAGGCAGAAAATCCAGTTGACAAGGAAGGTTGATGACCAGTACTTTTTCCAAAAGGGTCTGATAAGGAGAAATATTACCGCAACCGTACTAATGTTCCGAATGCTTTTGATAGAATATTATAAATATGTTTTAAAAAAGGCTCGTTGAACCAGCAAATGATATAAACACTTATATAGTTTAGTTAAGTCTTCTACAAGCACCTTTCAGGTGACATGAGACAAGAAATGTATTCGGAAAATAGAGAATTGAAAGAAGTAAAAATAGCAGATCTAACACCAAGAACAAGATGGTTTAAGGTTACCTTTAAGGTTCTTAATGTTGGAGAAGAAAGAAATGTTATGTCTAAGAGAGATAGTATGGAACATCGTGTTGCAGATGTACTTGTTGGCGACGAAACAGGCACAGTTATTTTTTCGGCATGGGACTCTGACATCGAGAGGATGAAAGACCTGGTTGGTGAGACTGTAACCCTAAATAATGGCTATGTCTCGCTCTTTAGAGGTTCTTTGCGCCTTAGCCTCGGAAAATATGGATCTATAGAGCCTGCAAACGAAAACATTGACCAGGTTAATATAGAGAATAACATGTCGGAAAAGGAGTTTCCGCAAGAAACAAGATACAGGAGATATAGACGGTATTATTGAAAAAATTAATTTTATTAACTTTTTTATTTTTCTACAACAATAACTATTAAATCGTTAACGTTTGTCCCAGTATATCCTGTTTTAACATGTCCACCGACTTTCTCGAAGAATCCGTAACTGTTGTTATCCGCCAAGAATTTCTCTGGATCTAGCCCCAATTTTTCCGCCTTTAAGACAGATGTACCATCAACAATCGCGCCTGCTACATCTGTTGGTCCGTCTCTACCGTCGCTCCCCACGGATGCTATGGCAACGCCTTCTATGCCTTTAATCTGTATTGATGCTGAAAGGGCTAATTCCTGGTTTCTTCCTCCTTTTCCCGATCCTCTAACTGTTACGGTTGTTTCTCCGCCCATTAGAACCACTGCTGGCGACGGAATGGGGTTACCTGTTTTTTGGATTTCCTTGGCAATAGACGCGACAACCTTTCCAACTTCTCTGGCTTCTCCTTCTATCATTGATGTAAGTATTGTAACGTTGTATCCCATGCTAGCAGCCTTGTTTTTCATTGCCTGTAGGGAGATTATATTGCTAGCAACTATCCGGTTAAATACCTTGTCAAAAACTTTGTCTCCAGGTTTGGGGGTTTCTGGAACCTCTCCTTTTAGTCCTTTTTTGATATACTCTACCGCGTTTTTTGGAGCCTTTTCTGTTAGAGAGTATTTTTCAAGGATGTACCATGCATCCTTAAACGTTGTAGGATCGGGAACCGTGGGACCTGACGCGATAGTGTCCATCCTGTCCCCAACTACGTCGGAGATCATTAATGTCAAAACTTTTGCAGGATAGGCGTGTTTTGCAAGCCACCCGCCTTTAAAACGTGAGAGATGTTTTCTGACCGTGTTTAGCTCGAAGATATCTGCTCCAGCCTTCATCAACTGTATGCTGATTTCTCCTATGTCTTGTATTGTGACGCCTTCTGCTGGGTATTCCATGAGAGCGCTTCCTCCTCCAGAAATCAATGTTATGAGCAATGTATCTTCGTCGGCTTGTTTAGCAACGTCTACGATTTTCTTGCCGGCTTCTACACTCTTCTCTGAAGCTTTCGGATGTGTGGCACCGACTACCTCGATTATTAAGAGATTCTCTCTAACCTGATCTACAATATCTTCGGGGACAGAAATCAATCCTTTGGAGATTTTCTCGCCGAAGATCTCTTCTATTGCCTTAGCCATTCCCCCGGTGGCTTTCCCTCCTCCTACAACATATATTTTGGATGGCAACTCTATGCTCGTCCCATCTTTCAGCAAGATTTTGTCCTCAGTCACGGACACGTAGTTTTTAATCGCTTTTTCGGGATCTGCGGCTCTAATACCCTCTAGAATAAGCGTTAAAGCAGTTACTCGAGCATTCTCGTTTTTCTCTTCCATAACATTTGAATAAACTGTTTGCTGTTAAAAATCATTCTAGAACTCTGCTATCTTAATCTTTCCAGCCAAGATAGAAACTCTGCCGTTCTCTGGCACATATATTGTGATAACTGCATCTCTGCCAGGCTCTACCTTTACACTATGACTGCTACTGTAGTTCGGACTGTCTACTATCACTTGTATCTTAATCAGATAGCCTGTTTCATTGGAGATCCTTAGTGTTGCACTATTTTCAGCTTTTTCGACTACGTCAACAGATATCCTTTCTAGCACGCTTTTTGCAATTTTTTCAGCTTCGTCTGCCCACTTTTTAACAAAGTTTCTTTCCCTCTCATCTTCTCCAAACCAATAGAAATCGCTATCAAGAGCTATAGCAGCAGCTAGGAAAGCCTTGTAAAGCGGTGTTTCAGGATCTTTTAGCATCATGTCAGGCTCGGGGAATAGATGATATAGACTCTCAACCAATTTGAGTTTTTCAAGGACATATTTCCAGGTCTCGTCTTTCTCATTACCTGTCCATTGAGAATCTGATAACCCTATCCAGGACCCATATGGCACATAATACAGGATTTTTGTCGGTTTATACTTCTCGAGATATTCGCTTAGAGTTGTCATCTTGATGATGTCCGATCTTTCAATATAGCTTATGATCCTTTCTAAAAAATAAGGGGCATATTTCTTATAGCTAGGCATAATCATCCAGTTTTCTCCGTCTAGAGCTATCGTCACAATCCCGTTGGGCTTCACGTCTCTTCTCTTTACCAGCTCTATGACAAACCTCCTAGCAGATATATCCGCTTGTTTTTGGTCGGCAAAATTTACTTCAAAGCTTAGCCAGTCGCTAAGTCGTATATCCCTGAAAAACACATATATCCTACTTCCGCTGATGGGATCCTCCACAATGTATGGTTCATATACCGTATCTTTTTCACCACCCGATTTCCTGAAATGTTGTTCACAAAGGATAGTGTATAAGACACCATTTTTAGAGTAGATATCTACGAGTTCCATTTCCCAAAACATCTCTGGCGTCCACACACCTTTAGGTGATTTACCTAGAGTTTGCTCGACAATTTTGAGACCCTTTTTGATTTCCCACTCTATCAGTGCTCGTATAAATTCGCACATTCCTAGTTCTTTAGACTTTCTGAGTAGAAATCCGAGAATCGTATGCGCATATACACTTCCGAGGGGTTCTATCAAATTGTTAGCAACTTTTTCCCTATACCTGCTTAACACCTCTTCTATCATCCTTATTCTGGGATCATTCTTATCCACGACCTCGTTATTCCAGTGATAACCCTCTTTAATACTTCTGACCCATTGATCTAACAAAGACGGAGATAGATGATCAACGTCTTTGAACAGGGGGTGTTTTTCATGTACCGTAAGGTGTACTTTATAGGGTCCTCCTTCGTACCCATAAAAGGAGCCTCTTATGACGTGTAAAAATGGCCACACATCCTTGTAACTGCCATCCGGAAAAAACTGCGGTGCTTGATGATGATGCCATACAAACGATACATAGATGGGTTCTCCATCTTTTACAACTATTAGGGGCATACTTTCTTTAACAACCCCTTTCGCGTAGTCTTCGAACATAAACTCTAGTAACCCCTCGCCTTCAACATCTGGGATCCTTATCTTAGTTGCAAAATATTTTTCAGAGCCTGGCTCTATTTCGACCTCAGGAAAAACTGCATATAGAACAGGGTTGCCGTTTACAGATATAGAAAAGGATGGAGTTCCCTTGAAGCTTTCCTTAGCATCGTTCAGTAGTTTAAAGGATATAGTATAGTGTCTGCCTGATATGAAAACTACGTCATCTACTAGTGGAATTATTTTCAAGATCTTCACCAAACAATAGGGAGAAGATATAAGAGGTATATATTCAATGTGGAAAATTTAGATAATGCATAGAGATAAAAAAACTGGCTAAGAGCTTTTGCCGTTATTTTTTATTTCTTACTCTGTCTTGGTTAGGACTATTTCGATTGTAGATACTGTTCTCTCCTTTCCTGGCTCGCCTACCTTCTCGCTTCCGATATTTATGCTCTCATACTGAACCTTATCGCCTAGGAATCTTCTTATAAGTTCAGCTGTGTCTACTGCTCTGGAGATCGCTCTACCTCTGGCTTTTAATGCTACCTTCTTTGCTCCGCTTGTGAACTGTGTTACTGCTGCTAGTACGTAGCTGCTCACTGGCTTGTTTCCAACGTAGATAACACCTACCTCCTCTGCCATTCAAGCACACCTTTTTTGTTATTTTGAGTGCAGTAATGTAATATTCCTCTGCTTAAATAATTTTTCTCGGAATGTTTCATTTAATAATGTGAGATAAACATCCTATTCTTCCTTTTTATCTTCTAAGATCACGTAATAATACTCCTTGAGCACCTCTTTCTGATATCGATCAAGCCACGAACCTTCCTTGTTTATTCTAGGGCGCTTTGTATGTGGGTCTCTGCGGAAAGTCACGCCTAGCTCTTTCAAGAATATATTCATTCCCTTTCTCATATCCAGCGGCGAGGACGCATTTCCTCGAATTCCTGGTTCACCATTAAACACCATTAGCGTTGTTGCTAGAAAGTCCATTGCAACTATGTCGTGTTCTACAACAAAGGTCGCAACATTTCTCTCAGCCGTAAGTCTTTTTATGGACCTTGCCACGGCATATCGTTGTTCAACGTCTAGATACGCCATTGGTTCGTCTAGGAGATAGATATCTGCATCCCTGCCTAGAGCAGCTACTATAAGCACACGCTGTAACTCTCCTCCACTAAGCTCTTCAATATATCGATCAAGAAGAGGATACACTCTCAGAGGCCTAATAAGTTCTGCTTGAACAAAACTTGATGACAAGTCAACACCAACACTGCTAAAAAGCTCTCTAACAGTACCCTGGAAACTTATGTCTCCAAGGAACTGTGGCTTATAGCTTAGTTTTACTGTTTCCATCCCCTCAATCCAGCCCTCATCTGGTTCAAGGATACCAGCCAGCATTTTAACAAAAGTTGTTTTACCGATACCGTTGGGACCTAGGATGCCGATAACCTCTCCTCTATGTATTTCTCCACCTTCCACGTTAAGCTCGAACCCATCCAACTTTTTCCTAAGATTTCCCCATCTAATCATGACAGACTCGGGACGCCATTCAATAGGAGGCGGTCGAGCGTAAAATTCGATCCTATAATCCCTTATCCTAACATTTTCTTCACGAAGATATCCTTCTATATACGCGTTTATACCAGTTCTAACTCCTCGAGGAAAACTCGAGATACCATAAACTCCAGGTTCTCCATAGAGTATTGTTATAAGATCTGAGGTGTAGTCTAAAACCGCTAAGTCGTGTTCAACAACCACAACATATTTTCCGGGACTAGCCAGAGATCTTATGGCTTTAGCCACTCTTAGCCTCTCTTTGATATCTAGGTAGCTTGCTGGCTCGTCAAAGAGATATACATCTGCGTCTCTCAACATGACTGCCGCTATAGCTACTTTTTGTAGTTCTCCGCCGCTCAGGTTTGCAATGTTACGTTCCCAAATGTTTTCCAGACTTAGCATTGCCTTTACTTCGTCAAGTTTTCCCGTCTCGTCGACCTTGCTTAAGATCTGTCCTACCTCTCCCTTTATAATCTTAGGAAGCATGTCAACAGTCTGTGGTTTTAGGAAAACCCTCAGTTTCTCTTTAGATAGTTTTTCAAAGTAGGGTTGCAACTCTGAACCCCTGAAAAACCTAATGATTTCATCCCAGTCAGGAGGATTGTCGTATCTTCCAAGGTTTGGCTTAATTTTTCCAGAAAGAAGTTTCAATGAAGTCGATTTTCCTATACCGTTTCCGCCTATTATTCCTAGAACTTTCCCCTCCTTTGGTATAGGTAGGCGAAATAGCTCGAAAGCATTCGGACCATAGCGATGTACTAGGTCTCGTTTTAGTTTTTCTGGAAGGTTCACGATGCTTATTGCATGAAAGGGGCATTTTTTCACGCAGATACCACATCCTACACACAATTCCTCTGATATTCTAGCTTTTTTTGTCTCCTCGTCTATCCAGACACATTTAGCTCCTCCGCGGTTTATGGGGCAAAATCTTACACATTCCAAATTACACTTGTCAGGCCTACAGAGTGTCTTCTCGACTACCGCTACGCGCATGATAAACCCTAATAGAAGGGAAGAGATATAAAGAAATATTTATCCACAGTTGGGTGAACACTCTTTACTCTTCTCCGCTTTCTTCCTCGCCAGCCATTGTTTCTAGGAAAACCTCGTAGTACTCTTCTTTTAGCTGCTGTCTCTCTTCTTCGGTTAGCGAAGCCGAAGATCTTGCTTCGAAAACAGATACCCTAAGCCTCTTGTCTTCAGATATATTTTCCTTCGACTTATACCCTTCAACCTTCTTAACCTTTATCTCGTAACCACAATTAGAACATACAAGATAGGTTCCATCTTTTTTCTTTTTTGGAACCATTATGCCGCCACATTTAGGGCAAAACTCCATTATATTCACCGAATTCTTGCTCTCATTTATCGTATATCTCCCCCTTTTTAATGTTACGCACAATTGGATTTGGAAAATCATGATGCTTATATCAGTCATAGTGATTTTACCTTACGTGATATTGGTATGCTTAGGGACTTCAACCTGGTGGCATCTACATATAGGATGCGTGAAAACGACTGTATATCAGAACTATGGTTCTTCGCGAAAGAAATTGGCGACAAGTCGCTTGATGCAAGCAAAACAGGGCTACCTTCCCTGATAGTCGCAAAGACTAGCTTGGATCCAGAACATTTTGTTAAAACTTTGAGAGAAAAAGTTCTTGAAAATCCTTGGCTATTCAGGTACCTCTTAAAGATAGTTCCGATTCAGGAAAATGTTGAAGCTGACATTGAACTAATTGTAGATGTTGCCTTGAAACTTGCAAGAGAAAAGCTACAGCCTGGAGAAACATATAGGATCGATGTTAGGCATAGGCTATCTGACATATCTAAGATGGATGTTGTAGAGAAATTAGCCCCAAAAATAGAAAACAAGGTAGATTTAGAGAATCCAGACAAAATAATCCTGGTAGAAATAATTGGAGACATCGCTGGAGTATCAGTTATTCCGCCTGAACTGATAGTGTCCATAACAAAGCTGAAGAGACTTGCTAGACAGAGAGACTTAAAGTTGCAGCCCTAGAACGCATAATTCCGGCTATTCTCTCAGGATTTCTCTCCTTTATACCTAATATTTTGGAAAACTCTTCCTCCCATCCGATACAAGGCACATTTTCTAGAGCATATTCTTCTTCAATCTTTTTTACTATATTTTTGAGAATATTGATCTCTTCTTCGACACCTATTACCACTAACCCTATGTTATCGGTCTTTTCTGCACCAGCTAGCCTTGTTGCTTCTGAAATGTTTCTGGTTCCAAATAGATATAGCAAGAATTCTATTTCAAGCCACTTTGATATCATCTTCTTTTCAAAGTATGCATAGAGAGCATAGCTAGCTATGGTTGTTAGGATCTTCTTTGTTGGTATCAGAGAAGATTTTCCCAGAATTATAATCCATTGGTTGTTGTTCACGAGGTTCTTGGCGTATTTAATCAGACCGTTGAATCCTATGGGTTTCGCGGTCTTGAAGCATCCGTATAAAATCTCGGCCCTTTTTGCCTTGATTGTAAGTGTGATTTTTTGCATATCCTACTCGGTTTATAAAGGTCTCTGCTATAAAAATGCTGATGAGCCTGATAGCGATTTTAACGGACTTTGGTGAGCGAGATTTTTACGTTGCAGCAATGAAAGCTGTTATTAAAAACATATGTCCAAGCGCTGAGATCATAGATATAACTCATCAGGTGAGAAAATGGTCTATACTCGACGCAGCATATATCTTATCATGTTGTTACGACGATTTTCCTAAAGGTACAGTATTTCTGGTCGTGGTCGATCCTGGCGTTGGTACAAAAAGATTACCGATTGCTATAAAAAGTAGAAATTATTATTGGGTAGCTCCTGATAACGGTGTAGCTTTCACGGCAGCCCAAAGAGACGGTATTCTAGAAACCAGGATTATCGAAAACGAAAAATTATTTTGGAGGAAGAAATCATTCACTTTTCATGGACGAGATATTTTTGCTCCTACGGCAGCCCACCTTGCATGCGGTTTTGATTTTGAACAAATTGGCAATGTTTTAAAAAATCCGGTTTTAGTTAAAGAACACGGAGCTAAAATTCTGGAAAATGGACTTGTCGGCTATGTCGTACATATCGACGATTTTGGCAATGTAGCTCTTTCCATAACAGACAAACAGCTAAGTGAAGTAGGTATTAGATATGGCGATACTGTCGTAGTAGAGATAAGAGAGAAGAAATTCAATATACCTTTTGTACAAAGCTTTGGGAAAGTTAGAAAGGAGTCTCCATTATTACTTGTTAATAGCTGTGGAAAACTTGAAATTGCCATAAATCAGGGTAACGCTGCTGAGGTTTTCTCTCTTTCTCTTGGAGATAAAGTAAAAATATTAAAGAAAGGTTAAGGCGATAAACCGATACCTTTAACCTTTATAAGAATGTTTCCGTTGACCCCTGAAACGCTATGCTCAGATCCAGCAATCATCGAGCATAGGTGTAACGCAGTTTTTGCATGCGAGGTCATCTCTGAAGTGAGTATTTGAGACATACCGTTGGCTAAAGACATGTAGATTATGAGGTTATCTGACGCATGAGGATCTATAGGGGCACCGTTTTTGATGATGTTGAACAGCTTTTCTGCAGCCTCCCTGCCGACGGCTTCTGCAGGTTTTCCTCTTTCGCCCAACGAATCACTGCCAACAATACCTTCTGCCATGTTTGTCCAGAGAACAATACCTGTTCCTTTACCTATTGCAGGTGTTCTGCAGTCCCTAACTATTTCTTCTACCTTTAGTCCCTTACTTTCCAGGTACGATTTCGCAGCTCTATATTGTCTCTCAGCGATGTGACATGGCAGGTTTCCTACGTAGGATATCCCTCTTATGGAACCAGGCTCGCCTGTCTGAGTAATATTTATCGGATTTAGCGGATACGAAGGCTCAACGACGATACGGACAATTCCTCCTCCCTGTGGGTAGAAGCCTCTTCTTACAAGTTTTGTCTCGATTTTTGCTCCAAATTTTCTAAACAGCGGAACCAGAACGTTTTCGAAATACGGGTATGGTGGACTCCATTTAACGCTTGTTCCTCCTCTAACTTCTAATTCAATCTCTGAGTCTGCCGCCAACAATACAGGAACCACTGCTTGAAGGAACAAGGTTACACTTCCAGCTGTTCCTATATCTACAGTAAACCTGCCTCCCTTTGGCCTTTTCCTGCGCGGCTTAAGAATTATCTGTGTTGACCCTACTCTTAACCCCTCTGTTTCTGCATCAACAAGTCTTGCGATAAACTTCAATGCAGTTAGATGCTGTGGCCTTAAACCAGGGTTGCTTCTTTTTGCTCGGATATTGTAGACCTTTATGTCTTTTCCAGTTAATGCGGCTATTGCTGCACTATATCTTAGTAGCTGACCACCACCTTCACCAAACGAACCGTCTATCTCTATCATACTTCTCCCTCACTTTAGATTCTTCCACACATGTATTATTCTTTGAACGACGGTGACATATGTTAATGCAAACAACACGTAGAAGATGATGCGTGAAAGTAAAGAGTTGATAGGATATATCAGCAATAAAACTATCAGACAAATAACCCTCTCGCCCCTTTCGGCGATACCTACTCCCGAGAGAGAAAGGCCCAGTGACTCGCTTCTAGCCCGCGTATAGCTTACGAGAAACATCCCCACCATGAAGAGAAAGCATTCGAGAGGTGATGCTATTTTTAGAATCATTAACGATACAGCAAATATAGCATCTTCCATCCTATCTACAGTGGAGTCAAGAAAAGCTCCAAACTTTGTTGTTCTTCCAGAAGCTCTCGCAATTATTCCATCGAACATATCCATTAGCGACATTAATGTTATGAATAGGAGAAAGATTGCATAATTCTTAAGAATGTATAAAGAAATGATAGAAAGTATACCGAATATCAGCCCAGTCAAAGTGATATGATTAGGGTTAACACCCCTGTCAACCAGCTTTTTTAGAAAGTACAAGAGTTTTTCTTCGATAATCGGCTTGTAGTTGCTGAGTACCATGTCTACGCTACCTTGATGAAAGTAGCATTATTGCCTTAGCCAGATCGCCTCCAGCTTCTATCAAAGCTCTCCTAGCTTCTTCTGGAGAAGCGCCTGTCTGGGCAACGATCAACTGTATATCTTCCTCACTGATTTCTACCTCCTCGAGAGTCTCCTCGACTCTGCTCCGTTCTTCTTCTACTCCTGTTATCTGGTAGATTCGTCCACCGCCCTTTATCTCTACTATGGAGACTGAGGGGGATTTTATAACGATCTCCTTCTCGGCCAGCCTGATGATAACTTCTTCGACACCTTCCATCTCTTTTAGGTTTAATCCCATACGCTGTGTTAGTCTGCGTAGTTCTCTGCCGCTTAGCCTTCTCATCTTAGTGACTCACCGATTTCTATTATGGACTCATGGGATAAAATATTAGCTATTAGCCCACCCAAGTCGACTATCCTTTCAACCTTGTCTATGACTACAGAGTCACTACTCACTGTTATAGCATCGTAAACCCCAGATAGACGTATTATATCCGTGTCAGCATGCTTAGAAAGAATAACTTCACAGTCCATGTCTAAGTTTTTGCATATCTCTTTAAGGATTACAGCAAACTCAGCACTTTTACTTATTGGCGCGTCAAAAACAGCTATCACCTTTAATGGAGAAAACCTGTAAATAAAAAGAAAAGATATAATCATGCCGGAAATGTAGATTTCTCTATATCTTATCTTTCTCCGCGTAGCAGCTATGTCTCTAATTATTCTATCTGTACCTAAGACAAGTGTGTCACGTAACATTGACGAAACTGTAGTGCTTGTTAAATTAAAGACATCAACAACAATTATTTTGCCTCTTATATCTTCGACATTAACAAGTTTTTTTAAGCGGTTTTCAGATATCTCTCGGGAAAAAATAGATCTATAAAGAATCAAACGTTCTTCCCTAGATAAAAGATAGCGGGACGAAACAAGGTCTAAAGAAGACTTTCTCTTATATCCTCTATTTAGGAGAAAATAGAAATCTCTAGCCGCTTCCAACAGATCTCTCCGGAAAGGAATCTTAACTCGTTCCTCCTGTTCTTCTAGCAAATTCTTCAATCACCTTAATTAGAACTTTTTTCAGGTCATCTATATTCTGTATTCGTCCCTGAAACAGGTCCACTACTCCTCCTCCCCTTCCGTTCAGCTTTTCTGCAACAGTTTTTCCTAACTCTCTTGCATCGTACACCTTGCCCGCAATATCATCCGTGACTTTTAGGGCAAACACTCCTCTACGATTAGCTACAGCAATAACGGTATTTGATGTAAACTGTGCTATCTTTAGCGCAAGCTCTCTCGGAGCAATATCATCGGTCACCACTACAATTACATTAACACCTTTTACTTGGACCGCCTTTTCGGCATACTCTCTAGCCATCATTTCTAAGCGGAATAACTCATATTTCTTAAGCTCTTTTTCTAGCCTTCTAGCCTTCTCTGAAAGAACACTAACCTTACGGTCAACGTCGTCGATCGTCGCATCAACAATTTTCTGAATGCTCAATATCTTATCATCTATGAGTTGCGAATATTTCACGGCAGGTATCCCAGCTTTAAATATGACCCTGAAGACTCCGTCTTGAATTTTATCGAAATTGACTATCTTTATGAAACCTATCTCGCCCGTATAATCGCAATGTGTACCTCCACAAGCTTCAGCATCCCATCCCTCGATTTCCACCACTCTCAGGGTCTTCTCGGGTACTACTCCGCCCTGGTAAAGAGAAAAGCCATATTTCTGTTCAGCTTGCGTTCTGTCCACGAACATTTTATGTACTCTCCTGTTTTCCATTACAACTCTATTTGCTATTTCTTCGATCATTCTCCATTGTTCTCTTGTGATCGGCCTATGATGTGTAAAATCAAATCTCACATATTCCAGGGTTTTCTGGGCTCCTGCTTGCCAAACATGGCTTCCAAGGACTTTTCTAAGTGCTCCTAGGATTACGTGTGTAGCAGTGTGGTGTCGCATCAATGTTTGTCTCCGCTCACTATCAACATACCCTTTTACGGTATCCCCTATCTTTGGCAGATTTCCTCTGCATTCGTGCAAAACAACTCCGCCAACTTTGACCACGTTTACTACGCTACATTCTCCAGCGGGGTGTTTTAGTACTCCGGTGTCTGCAAGTTGACCACCACCTTCAGGATAGAAAGCTGTCTGATCTAAGACAACATATTTGTTGTCTTCTATGCCTACAACTTTTGCTTCAAAACTGTATAGTTTTTCGTTTTCATAGTATAGTTTTCTTGTCGGTAGATAGCGGTTAGCTATGCTTGGATCTATTTTTAGTGTCTCTTTTGCCTCTCCGGCTTTAGAGGATTTTTCGCGCATTTCTGCCAGTTTTGAATAGAAACCAGTGAAATCGACTTTTAATCCCTCCTTGATTGCTCTCTCAGCCACGATATCTGGAGGTATACCGTGTGATTCATACAGTTTAATTAGCTCGTCAACGGGGATTTCAGTATATTTTTTCGACTTAAATCGCTTTATGACATCTTCCACTATTTTCATTCCCCTCTTTATGGTTTCGTTGTACTTCTCTTCTTCGTAATCAACTATATCCAAGATTTCGTCTCTTAGTTCTACATATTCGGGAAAATCATTTCTCCATAGATCTATTTGCCGCGATATAAGCTCTGAAAGTTTGATGTCAAGCCCAAGTTTCTTTAGATACCTTATACTCCTCCTAATCAATAGTCTCGCCAGATATCCGGCTCCAGAATTTGAAGGAACTATGCCATCGCCTATCATCCACATCAATGTTCTCGTGTGGTCTGCTATTGCATAGACCGACTCGTAAGGCTCTAAGATCTTTCTAATTTCGTTAACACTCATACCTAATTCACGTGATATTTCCTCGAGAACTTTCATCGACTCTAGCGGTTTTTTGAAATCTAGCCTTCCACTTCTTCTTGCAAGTGCAACCTTAAGATCTACGGGAATTGGTTCTAACCCAGCTTCTCTACGTAAAAATTCTATTATTTCACCAAAGATCGCCTCATAAACAGATGTTTTTCCGGTCAACAGCCAGTATATTCTTTCAAGCCCATATCCCGTATCCACAATCTTGTTTTCCATCGGTATTAGCTCGCCATCAGCCGTCTTGTAGTGCATGAATACGAGCGTTGCAACTTCGAGCCCTCTCACAATCACTTCATAATCTTCTCCAGCGTTTCCCCCACCACTCCACATATCGAAAACAAAAGTTATTTCCTCTGGCGGTATACCGTAAACCTCTGTAAACAATTTGAATGCAAATTCTACTGTTTCGTTTGCCCAATAGATGTTTTTTCCTCCAATATTGAACACATGATGGGCCATCATCTCGAAGCCCGTGAGATGTCTTCCCGTCCTTCCAACGTTGTCAACATCTGTGAGTCTGATGCTTGGCTGGGAAATTACTAGAGGGTTCGCGGGAGGATCTACAAGACCTTCAGTAACCCATGGCTGGAAATCATATATAGATGCTCCAACAAGATATACGTCGTCTCGCCACCTCGCTACTACCGGGTATCGTCTAATGTGATGATGTTCATTTTTTTCAAAAAATTCAATAAACTTTCTTCTAACCGTTGTCAGGCTATCTACATTTATCCCGACTTTTTTGTTGATAAAGCCGTATTCTTCGGATGGTTGATCTCCACACACCTTTCTAGATGGGTCAAGTGTCCAGAAGACTCTTCCACATATAGGGCATTTCCGTTTTATCCAGCCGTTTTCGACAAAAAAAGGCAAGTTTACGAAATCTGTTTCCGTCATAATACCCCCTACTATTCTCGGTAACGAATAAAATATAGTTAATGTGAGATGAAAAGAATGATTTATGTAAAAATCTACAGGTCAGAGACTTTCTGTTTAAGGAGATTATAGAGAGCTCTTGCTTCGGCTTCCGCCTTAGCTAACACCAGTTCTGCAGTCTCCTTGGTGATTATTCCAGCATTCACTGCTAGGGACAGTGCCTCGAGGTATGCCTTTCTTACAACGTTTTCGAGCGCCTCTGGAATCGGTAATGCAGCGTTCACCGCCAGGTTGTATGCCTCCCTGTGAGCCTGAATTATCTTCTCTCTATACTTGTCTGGCCCTACTTCTACCTCCTCTGGTAATATTATTCTGCCATCGAGATAGATTGCCTTTATTGCAACTTTACTTTCAATCGGCTTGATTCCCAGTTTTGCTAACAGCTCAGCCATGTCCTGGGTTATCACATCTCCAGGTTTTGCTATTACTGTGTCCTTTGTTACCCAGATGCTACCTTCCTGTATTCTCATCGGGATCTTTAGCCTGTTGAAGAGACTAATTGCGGGGCCTGGAGGTATTCCGGTGTTTCCAGATGGAACCACTATCTCACTTGTTGCAACGTCGCCGGCTTTTGCTTCACGGTAGATTTTCTGTTTGTCTAGGTAAATCATTATCTCGAATGGATTATCGTTTGTGAATATCGCTGCGTTCTGCCCTGTAAGTATGTTTTCAAATTTGGACACATCATAGCCAAGTTTTTCGAGCGCCTTTAGGAAAAGCCTGTTTTTGATGACTTTTAGCAGGGTTCCGCGGCTTCTTAGGAGTGCTCGTGTTTCGTGTAGAACTGGAGCAGTGATGCCCTGAATGCTTGCTAGCATGAAATATTTGTAGCTCTTGATATAGTTTGCAAGTTCTTCTACAGCCTTTATCTTCTTCTCTGGTATGGGTCTCGTCCTTCTAAATTCCCTCTGTAGGGTTACACTCATCTCTTACCACCCTTTTTCTCTACCTTAACTGCAGGGCCCATCGTGAGCTTAAAGTATATTCTATCGATGTTTGTTGGCTGGAACTTTTTCAGAACCTGGTTTAGCACCGCCATAGCGTTTTCAACCAGCTGCTCTGTGGGCTGATCTTCGGTTCCGATTCTACACATTATCTGTGGCTCGTTTCTAATTCTGATTCTTATAGCTCTTCTAAACCTGTTGATGAATGCTTCAATAGGAGCATTAGGTGGAACGGGCTGTGGCATTTTTCCTCTAGGGCCGAGGTATCTTCCTAGGAATCTTCCTACTAATGGCATTAGGTCTGTTTGAGCTAGGAAGAAATCATAGCTCTTTGCGAGCTTTTTGGCAGCTTTTTTATCACCAGCTAGTTTCTGTATATCATCTCTGTCTAATACAATATCTGCTCCGGCTTCCTTTGCTTTAAGAGCCATATCTCCCGTAGCGAATACACCCACTTTTGCCTCCTTTCCTGGAGGTGGATGAGGTAGTGGGACAGCAACGTTGATCCTATTTTGAGGCTGCTTTACGTCCACGTCACGCAAGGTTATAATCATCTCTACGCTCTGTCTAAAGCGTCTTTTTTTGGCTCGCTTTTTTGCCTCCTCTATCGCCTGTGCTAATGCATCTTTCTGAACTATTGCAACGCTACTCATGACTAACTCACCTCACTACTAGCATACCTAGATATTAATTCGTCGTATACGCCCTGTTCCACTTCCTTTTGCACCTCTTTAGGGTTCTTGCCCTCGATAGTCACTCCCATGCTCAAGGCTGTCCCAATCACTGTTTTTACAGCTGCTTTGAGGGTCTTTGCTCTCATGTCTTTCATTTTAACTTGT
>Ga0164318_10001762_pt1 | contig 19571 bp, 11 predicted proteins | sample GuaBasSedimGuay9_FD_113734 | JGI IMG/M metagenome (GOLD analysis project Ga0164318, IMG submission 113734) | Subseafloor sediment microbial communities from Guaymas Basin, Gulf of California, Mexico - Guay9, Core 4571-4, 0-3 cm | ecosystem: Environmental > Aquatic > Marine > Hydrothermal vents... | reverse complement strand
TCATCGGTATCAAAAACCGGGGGACATTTGGCGACCAATCTTGGTACGATAGAATTGACGCTTGCTTTGCATTATACTTTGGATATTTCAAGAGATAAGCTGGTCTGGGATGTTAGCGATCAAACCTATCCTCATAAAATTTTAACCGGACGTAGAAATAAAATGGATACCATCAGGCAGTACAAAGGTCTTGCTGGTTTTTCCAAAAGAGAAGAGTCCCCATATGACCATTTTGGTGCTGGACATGCCTCGACCTCAATTTCAGCTGCTCTTGGAATGGCGGTGGCTCGTGATATTGACGGCGATGATTATGAAGTTGTAGCAATAATCGGTGATGGTGCTATGACCGGCGGTCTGGCTTATGAAGGTTTGAACAATGCCGGTAGTTTAAAAAATAATGTAACTGTCATACTCAATGATAATTCAATGTCAATCTCTAAAAATGTTGGTGCAATGTCAAAATATTTGACTAATATGCTTACCGATGAAAAATTTAATAGGCTCAGAGAAGAAATTTGGGAAATGATTGGTCGTTTTAAAAGGCGGGATAAAATTCGTTTAGCTATTCAACATATTGAACAATCGGTTCGTGGTATTATTGTTCCTGGAATGTTATTTCAAAAACTTGGTTTTAAGTATTATGGTCCGATAGATGGCCACGATCTGTCACTGTTAATTAAAACTTTAGATAATTTAAAAAATATTTCCGGTCCGAAGATGCTTCATATTGTTACTACCAAAGGTAAGGGGTATAAACCGGCTGAAGGAAATCCCACTAAATATCATGGGGTGGGTACATTTGATAAAGTTACCGGACAAATGGATAAAAAAACGGCTATTAGGCCAAGCTATACCGAAGTTTTTGGAAGTAGTTTGATTGAACTGGCTGATAAAGATGAAAATGTTATTGCAATCTCTGCTGCAATGGCTCCGGGAACCGGATTAGTTGAATTCTCTGAGAAATATCCGGAAAGATTTTTTGATGTTGGGATTGCCGAAGGACATGCGGGTACATTTGCCGCCGGAATTGCTGCTGTAGGTGGAAAACCGTATTTGACTATTTACTCTACTTTTATGCAGCGTGCTTTTGACATGATTATGCACGACATTGCTCTTCAAAAATTACCGGTTGTATTATGCATGGATCGTGGTGGCTTAGTTGGGGGCGATGGTCCTACCCATCATGGTGTTTTTGATTTAACTTTTATTTCCACTTTGCCCGATATCGTTATGGCTGTTCCTAAAGATGGCAATGAACTTCGTTCAATGCTTCATTATACGGTTGATAATGAAATTAAAATTCCGATAGCAATCCGCTATCCTCGGGATACAATACCAACTGAGATGAAAGCTGAAATAGAACCGATTGATTGGGGATGTTGGGAACAATTGACAACAGAAGAAGATATTGCAATTTTAGCTGTTGGTACAATGGTTACTACAGCTTTGAATATAAAAAATACTCTGAAAGAAAAAGGGATAAATATATCAGTCGTGAATGCTCGTTTTGTTAAACCGCTTGATGAACAATTCTTGAATAAAATAATGAAAAAATCGAAAGTAGTTGTAACAATAGAGGAAAATGCACTTATTGGCGGTTTTGGTCAGGCAGTTGCCGCTTATCTGCTAACAAATAAGTATCAAGGTTCTTTTACGGCTTTGGGAATTCCCGATAGATATATAACTCATGGTACTCGTGCCGAATTACTCAGAGAAATTGAACTCGACGAAGAAGGTATTTCGAAGGCGATTATTTCTTTATCCGAATCTCTAAAAAGCGGCAATGGGTTTTATAGGAAACTGAAAATATTCTCCAATAATAAACATCAAGACTCTCAAAATAAACCAGAAACAGCTACTGTTTCTGAAAAAAATTTAAAATAAAAAGTCAAACATGCGATTTGGTCTGATTGCAAATCTAAAACGAATCGGTGCTGTTCAGGCGATAAATGATTTTATCGAGTGGGCAAACTCAACAAATAACGAACTGATTCTCTGTAGTGAATTAAAAGAAATATTACAAAAAGATATTACTTTTATGAATAGAGAAGAAATGTCGAGTCATGTTGATATTGTTGTGTCTATGGGTGGCGATGGTACTCTTTTAGCTACTGCTCGTTCTGTGGTTTCTACTGACATTCCAGTTTTGGGGATTAATCTTGGGTCTTTGGGTTTTTTGACCCAGCTTCCACCAAGTGATTTGATTCCCTCTTTAAATAGAATAATAAAAGGTGATTATAAGCTGGAAAAGAGAATGCTGCTTAAAACCGAGATTACTAATGGGAAAAAAATAGAAAGTCCCTATGCTTTAAATGATGTTGTTGTTGATAATGGTCCTGTTAGTCGTATTATTAAAATTAAATTATCAGTTAATGGAGAAGATGTAGTAACTTATACTGCCGATGGTTTAATTATCTCAACTCCAACAGGTTCTACGGCTTATTCGCTTGCTGTTGGGGGACCGATTGTACATCCTAAACTTGAAGCGGTTACTGTAGCACCGATTTCTTCATTTTCGCTAAATACAAGACCGATGATTCTTGCGAGTAATGATAGTATTGAGATAAAAATACATTCGGAACATAAACAATCAGTATTAACTATCGATGGACAGGTAAGAATTACATTGGATAATTCTGATATAATAAGAATCACAAAATCAGATTACGATGTGAAATTAATTGTTTTTCCTGAAAATAGTTATTTTGCATTACTTAGGAGTAAATTACATTGGGGGCTATCTCCTTTATCGGATGATAAAAAATAAGAGCACTTTTCTTAGAGGAATTTATGAGCGATTATAAATTAGTTATTTTAGGCACATCTTCCGGTTATCCTCAGTCAGATAGAGCAACGTCCGGAACATTAATTAATTGTGCTGGTGATTTGTCACTTATTGATGTTGGGTCGGGAGTTATATCAGCTTTCTTGAAGTTGGAGAATGATCCACAAAATTTAAACCGTGTATTTATTACACATACTCATCCCGACCATATCTGTGAACTACCTCTCTTAATTCAATTATTGCATCTTAGTGGTAAAACTACTCCCTTTGATTTGTATCTTCCAGAGGAGTTTGTGGAGCCGTTTCAAAATATGATGACCTCAATGTATATGTTCCCTGAAAAGTTTGAATTTGAATTCAATATTATAGGGTACAATGATGGATTTTTATTTACCGACCCATTTAGTTTAACGGCCATTTCAAATGATCATTTGCTTGGCTATGAGGATATTATTAAAGATGGCGGATATAAAAATGAAATGAAAAGCAATTCGTTCTTATTGAATATCAACGGGAAGAAGATATTGTATTCTGGCGATGTTAGTAATAGTCGTGAGTTGCAATCATTTATGAAAGGTTGTGATTATATAATAATGGATACAACTCACAGCTCACTTGATGAATTAATTAATATTACTATTGAAGATGAAGTTGGAAAATTTATACTCACTCATTTAGGTGACGCAGACACTGTTAAACAGATGAGGCGCCGTATTACTGAGGAAGAATTAAAAAGTTTTGTTCTGGCTCATGAACGAATGATTCTGTTTCTATAAAAAAAGCCCGCCGATGGCGGGCTTTTTCAATTTATCTATTTTTAAAAAGTAATCTATTTTGAACCAACACTTTTTATATATTCCCGATTTAATTGTCCGATGAAATTAATTTTAATTTCTTTTGGGCAAACAGCTTCACATTCCAGATGATTGGAGCAATTTCCAAATCCTTCGCTGTCCATCTGTGCTACCATTGCTTGAACCCGTTCCTTTGCTTCTATCTTACCTTGGGGTAAATTAGCAAATTGGGTTATTTTGGCAGAGACGAAAAGCATCGCTGAAGCATTTGGACAGGCGGCAACACATGCGCCGCAACCGATACAAGCGGCACCGTCCATCGCTGTGTCGGAATCCTTCTTGGAAATTGGCAACGCATTGGCATCTGGTGTACCTCCGGTATTAACCGAAATAAATCCACCTGCTTGCATAATTTTATCAAATGATGATCTATCAACTATCAAATCTTTGACAATTGGGAAGGCTCTGGCACGCCAAGGCTCTATATAAATTTTATCACCATCTTTAAAATGACGCATGTGGAGTTGACAAACGGTTGTTGCTTTTTCAGGTCCATGAGGAGTGCCGTTGATTACAAGTGAACACATACCGCAGATACCTTCTCTGCAATCATGGTCGAATGCAATAGGTTCAATATCTTGTTGGGTCAAATCTTCATTGACAACATCAAGCATTTCCAAAAAGGACATATGAGTACTAATATCTTTAGCCTCATATTTTTCCATTTTCCCCTTATCGTTAGCGTTTTTTTGACGCCATACATACAATGTTAAATTCATTATTTGTAACTCCTTGTTGCCATTTCGACATTTTCAAAGACAAGGGGTTCTTTATGTAAATTCGGTTTGTTACCGACACCGGTAAATTCCCAAGCCGCAACATAAGCAAAGTCCTTATCGTTACGTTTTGCCTCGCCTTCATCAGTCTGATATTCTTCACGGAAATGAGCACCGCATGATTCCTCGCGCATCAAGGCATCATAACACATTATTTCCGCAAATTCTATAAAGTCAGCTACTCTTCCGGCATTTTCCAGGGATTGATTAAGTTCTTGGTCTCCGCCGAGAACTTTTAGATTTTGCCAGAATTCTTCACGAATAGCAGGTATTATCTTAAGAGCTTCTTCCAGTCCGGTTTTATTACGACTCATTCCACAATTTTCCCACATGACTTTACCTAGTTCGCGATGGAATGAATCGGGGGTGCGCTTGCCACCGACATTCAATATTTTCTTTGTTCTTTCTGCAACTTCTGTTTCAGTTTTTTTGAATTCAGCATGATCATTTTTAACTGATGACTTTCCGCTTCTTCCAAAGAAATTACCTATTGTGTAAGGTATAACAAAATATCCATCGGCTAAGCCCTGCATAAGTGCCGAAGCTCCTAGGCGGTTAGCACCGTGGTCTGAGAAATTGGCTTCACCCAAAACAAACAATCCAGGAATGGTCGATTCCAAATTATAATCAACCCAGGTGCCACCCATTGTATAATGAGATGCAGGGTAGATGCGCATTGGAACTGAGTATGGGTCTTCACCGGTAATTCGCTCATACATATCAAACAGGTTGCCATATCTTTCAGTTATTACATGTTGACCTAAACGATTGATGGCGTCTGTAAAGTCAAGATAAACACCAACTTTTGTTTCGCCAACGCCACGCCCTTCATCGCACGCTTCTTTAGCACTTCGTGAAGATATATCACGTGGAGCAAGATTTCCAAAGCTTGGATATTTTCTTTCCAGATAATAATCACGTTCATTTTCGGGTATCTGTCTTGCAGGGCGATTATCGCCAACTTTTTTTGGTGCCCAGATACGACCATCATTACGAAGAGATTCGGACATCAAAGTTAATTTGGATTGGTAGTCACCACTTACTGGAATACAGGTTGGATGAATTTGAGTATAACAAGGGTTTGCAAATGCCGCACCTTTTTTATAAGCTCTATAAGCTGCAGTAACGTTACAGCCTTTAGCATTTGTTGAAAGATAAAAGACATTGCCGTATCCGCCGGTTGCTAAAATAACAGCATCAGCAGCATGTGAGCTGATTTTGCCTGTAACCATGTCTCTAACAACAATGCCTCTGGCACGACCCTCAACCACTACCAGGTCGAGCATCTCCATGCGATTATACATTTTGACGTTGCCGAGTCCAATTTGACGATTTAATGCAGAATAAGCTCCTAAGAGTAACTGCTGTCCGGTTTGTCCTCTGGCATAAAATGTTCTTGAAACTTGAGCACCGCCAAAAGAACGATTATCGAGCAAACCACCATATTCTCTGGCGAAAGGAACACCCTGAGCCACACATTGGTCAATAATATTATTACTTACTTCTGCTAAACGGTATGTGTTTGCTTCCCTTGAGCGGAAATCACCACCTTTAATAGTATCATAAAAGAGGCGAAAAATAGAGTCGCCATCATTCTGATAATTTTTAGCAGCATTAATACCACCTTGAGCGGAAATACTGTGTGCTCTTCTCGGACTATCCTGATAACAGAAGCAGGAAACATTATATCCTAATTCTGCCATAGTAGCAGTAGCAGCACCACCGGCTAAACCGGAACCGACAACAATAGCTGAGAATTTTCTTTTATTAGCAGGGTTAATCAGTTTACTTTCGAACTTATGATTGTCCCATTTTTCTGCAAGTGGTCCTGATGGAATTTTAGCATCTAATTTCATTAGTGGATTCCTCCTGGTAGTTTGACAATATTAAATAATACTCCGGCAGGAATGGCAACATAACCTAAGAAAATCAAAAATCCATAAAGGTTTGCCAATCGTTGCAACCAAGGTTGGCAACGAGGAGTAACTAAACCTAAAGTTTGAAAGAGGCTGAAAACGCCATGACTTACATGAAATGCCAAAAAGAGTACGGCAATTGCGTAAACGCCTGAAATTAAATAGTTTTTAAATCCTAAAATAATCATCGAGTAAACATCAAATCGTCCTAAGCTGTCAGTTAGTGTTGCATACTCCGGATTTGTTGAGATAAATGTAAAATGTAGAAGGTGATAAACGACAAACAGGAAAATTAATACTGCGGAATAAATCATCGTTCGTGATGAAAAAGTAGATTCAATATTAGTTTTTACCTGATAATTAATCGGGCGCGAAGTTTTGTTTTCCCACCATAGTTTTATTCCAAACCAGATATGAAATCCAAAAAAACAAAGCAAGAATATTCTTATGCCCCAAAGAGCTACACCCAAGCCTTTGAGGGCGTGAGCATAGGTGTTAATCTGGTCTTGCCCCATGTAAATCTGAAGATTCCCAATCAGATGTCCGGTGACAAAACCAATAAATAATAGCCCTGTGCAAGCCATTAATATTTTTTTGCCAATTGATGTTTTGTAAGCTATTACTGGACTGAACGTTGACATTGGTTGAACTTGAATTTTATTCATAGATGTTTCCTTTCTTGTGAAAGAAAATACAATTTCTTTATCGTTTGGTCAAACGAAAAATAATTTAAAACAGATAAATATTATTGATTTATATGAAAATACGTTGCTTTTGATTAAGGAGATAATATTGGTTATTTGAAATTTGATTTCAATAAGCAGTGTGAGTTAATTATTATTGTATCAGACCGATAAAAACATAAAATGGGTTTGACAAGGCATAACCTTTGATATATTTTCGTCTGCTTGGTTAAACTGTTGTATAAGTGAGAAATAAAGAAATTGAAACTGGAGAAGAATATGCGAAAAATTATTGTGTTGAGTTTGATTATCCTAACAATTACAGCAGTAATGCTAAATTCTGCTGAAATAAAAATGGCTGTTTCCGGTCCGGGAGTCATTAATGATAGTACCCTAAAAGTTGGAGAAAAAGTATCTTTTGATATTTATGTGTCCAATGAAATCAAGAGAACAGGATTTACATTTGGGTTTGCTGTTAAATCACCTGATATTAAAACTGTGGTACATGTTTCTGATAGTGGTAATGGGTTAAATGATAATGGTGATGTCAAAGGTTATAATGGTTGGCAAGATAATTCAATTTGGGATTTTGCCGGCGTTTTTGCAGTTGAAAGAGATTGGGATGGTAATTTGCCGGAACTGCTTGGATTTGGTGGTCTTTCTATAAAGAAATCATACGATGTTGAAGAATTATCAAAAAAATTATCTATGGAAATGATTATCCCCGAAAGCGGTACGCTGGTTATAGATTCTGCGTGGTATCCTCCGGGAGGGAAATGGGTATTTTCTTCTCCACCACGAATAGCCCCTGAGGCGGCACCGGAATGGTTTGGCCCTTATAAATATTCTGTTGTAAAATAAATTTAAGCCCGCCGTTGGCGGGCTTTTTTGTATAATATGATGAAATATCTAAAATATTTTACATTCTTAATTATTACAAGCAATCTGTTTGGTTCAGATACGATACCAAAAAATTTAGACGATCAATATTATAAGCTTGCTATAGAATCAGTAACATACAGAGATTATATCGAATTGGATACAATTGATGTAACTTTGGAAACATCAATGCCACTTGGCGGGTTTGATTTGAAAATAGGAACCGTTAGTAATTTTCATGAAATTATCGATATACTCGAAGGTGACTTTAGTCAAAAATGTAATTGGGAATATTTTAATAAACGAAAAGTTGTTGATAATTTCAGTACTTGGCATGTTGTTTCTCTTGCTAAAATGTTTCCTGATACTACAAAAGAGTTATGCTATTATATTGATAGCTCGGTGGTTTTGTTCAGGCTGGTCTTAGAATTTCACCACTTAAATTATACATCCCCAATATTTGACATTGGTCAAGTTCGATTCAAATGGGAGCAATGTAAAGATAATACAATTTCATCCGTTTCCGGAGATACTTTGATGGTTTTCGGTAAGTTGAATGAAAAATTACCCGAACCTTATAATCCTCCTGAGAGTTGTTATCAAAATTTATCAGGTAGGGTTAGGGATTTACTAATATTTGAAAATGGAAATATTAAAGTTAATTTTGATTTATACCAAAAATCAGATGATACTATAAAAGACACTTCGCAAAACAAACAGTAGCAGGTACGGTAGGTCATGTCTCTCTTTTTTGGAGACATGACTTTTATGTTTTTTACAAATAAGCAGGTTTCAAGAATAAGAGAGACGGTATCTTCTGCTCCTATAGGGTGGCACCCACAAACTTGTTTTTTTTGGGGGGGATAAATCTCAACCCCAAATAAATTTGGGGTTGCCACAAAATATAGTATTCGTAAAGCGGAACCCACCTGCGGTTGAAAATGCGCCGTTGGCGTATGGGCTATAAACTCTTTAGCAGTTCCGCTAAAATGGGCAGAACCACGAAGGGTTCTGCTCTACTATTTTTACTTACACAGATAGTTGCGGTGGGTCCTGAAAATTTTTGTAAACAGATTTTTGTGACCTATCGCTCTTTAATTACAACTACTTAAGTGTCGGGTCACAATCCACCTTCGGTGAATCAGGACCCGACACAACTGAAATGAGGGTTTTTCAACAAGCCCCTGATCGGGAATCCAGGTTTTCTTTGTTTTTGCAGTTGTATTGGGTTGATTTACTGGAGGCGGATTGTGACCCACCGCAACATTCCAAATTCTTTTTATATTGGCGGAAGGGGTGGGAATCGAACCCACCAGAGACATCATAGCCTCCCGCACGGCTTTGAAGGCCGGGACAGCCACCAGACTGCATCCACTTCCGCATATATGATACGTCAAATTTCATCTAATGTAAATAATGATTTTTCGAACATAACTTGTCATGCTTGACGTATTTGCTTTGCCTTAGTGGATAGTCCACTATATTTGTTATCAATCAAACTATCATTGTAGTTTGTTATTGACTTTTATTGGGAAATCAAAGAATATATTTTTATGGGTGTTATTAAACTTGATTCACCGCTTCAATACGTAAAAGGGGTCGGTCCACGAAAAGCGGAGATATTGGAAAAATATGGGTTGGTGCAGGTTAGGGACCTGCTGTTTTATTTCCCCCGTCAGTATCTTGACCGAACTTGCGTAACTACTATCAATCAATTAAATGTCAATCATCCGGCAACTATTATTGGTGTGGTTAAAGCACATGGTTTGCTATATGGTAAACGACGTCGATACGAAGTTATTCTCGAAGATGACACTGGAGCGATTGCAATTTTGTTTTTTCAGGGTGTTAATTATTGGCAGAAAACTTTTAAAAAAGGGCAAATTTTCGCCGCTACCGGAACTGTCAAATGGTATCAGGGATATCAGATGGTTCATCCGGAGTTGGAACGGCTCGAAGATGATAGTGATAAAATGATTCATGCCGGTCGGATCATTCCAGTTTATCCTCAGACAGCAGAACTAAATAAAGTTGGGTTAAACAGCAGAGGGATGAGAAAGATATCGTCATTTATTTTTGATAATTTAAAAGAAGAAATCCAGGATTACCTTCCTAATAAAGAATCAAAAGAGTTGGATCTTCTGGATTTAAATCAGGCTATTACAAAAATACATTACCCTGACAATAGAGATGAAGTAGAACTATGCCGGCGACGATTGGCATTTGATGAACTATTAGGATTTCAGTATCTTGTTTTTAAGAATAAAATCAGTAAAGAAAAGACATTTAAAAAACACAAATATAAAAAACCAGGAATAAAACTCAAAGAATTCAAAGAACAACTTCTGTTTAAATTTACATCCGGCCAGAAAAAAGTTTTAAACGAAATCTTCGAAGACCTTCAATCCAAACATCCTATGACTCGTCTGCTTCAGGGGGATGTTGGTTGCGGTAAAACTGTGGTAGCTATATCAGCTTCGCTATATGTTGCTGAGAACAAAATGCAAACCGCCTTTATGGCACCCACGGAGATTCTTGCCGCCCAGCATTATCGTAATTGGTCGGGGTTGTTAGAAGGTATTGGAATCAAATCAGCGTTGTTGACGGCGAGTATAAAACCGGCGGAAAAAAAAGAGATTGGCAAGTTATGCTCAGATGGTGAAATTGATATTCTGTTTGGTACTCATGCATTGATATATGATTATGTTGGATTCAAAAAATTAGGTTTGGTTATAATTGATGAACAACATCGGTTTGGTGTTGAACAGCGGAGTAAACTATATGCTAAAGGTGACAATCCTGATTTACTTGTGATGACGGCAACGCCAATTCCGAGAACATTGGCACTTACTTTGTATGGTGATCTTGATATTTCTACAATCGAAGGTTTACCGCCGGGTAGAAAAAAAATCCGAACTGCATGGCGAAGCGAAGATTCTCTGGAGAAAATATATCAGTTTGTTGAAGATGAAATTAACAAAAATGGACAGGCGTATATAATTTATCCTCTGATTGAAAAATCGGAACAGCTTGATTTGGAAAATGTGGAAGATGCGTTCTCGGAACTTTCAAAGAACAGGTTCAAAGATTATAAAGTCGGTATGGTTCATGGACGCACCAAGCCAAAAGCACGGGATAAAATTTTAAAAGATTTCAGAGATGGTAATCTTGATATTCTTATGTCAACCACTGTAATTGAGGTTGGACTTGATAATCCGAATGCAACAGTAATGATTATTAATCACGCCGAACGGTTTGGATTAGCACAACTTCATCAATTACGGGGAAGAATTGGGAGAGGGGAGAAACAGTCAACTTTGATTGCGGTATCTTATCCGCCTGTTTCAGATTATGCATCACAAAGATTACAATATTTTTCTGACAATTTGGATGGGTTCAAAATTGCCGAGGCAGACCTTGAAATGCGCGGACCCGGAGAAATGTTCGGACTCAGACAAGCCGGTATTCCAGAATTGAAAGTTGTTCGAATCTCAAGCGACAGAGATTTGATGGAAAAGGCAAGATCATTACTGGAAAAAATGTTTCGATTGCAAGATAACCTTGACGAAGAGTATCAAATAATGTATAACTATCTTACAAATAAAGCAGAGAAAAACAATCCCCGTCTTGGTGGTGGGTAAATGTTGGAGAAGGAAATATTATGGATAAAATGCCTGAAAATGTAGATCAACTGTTTTTACAATTAGTACTTTCGATGCAAGCTTCGGCTATGCAACAGATGGGTAAAATAGCTTCACCTTTTAACGGAAAGATTGAACGTGATTTAAAGGCGGCTCAATTTTCAATTGATGTTATTGAGATGCTTGAAAAAAAGATGAAAGGGAATTTATCTGATGAGGAATCTAAAATAATTGGGCATGTTTTATATGAGTTGCGATTAAATTATGTCGATGAAAGTAAAAAAGCGGATGAACCCGAGTCAAAAGATGCTGAAAAAGGGGCTGACGAGGAATCTGAACCAGAAAAATAAGTAACTAATTATTTAATGAACCCAATTTTCTGATTATTGTATAAATCAATGTGTGATAATAAATTATTAACAGGCAAATCCGTGATTTGCCTTGTCAATAGGGTATTAAATACTATATTATATCAATGAAATTGAATGCTGATAATAAAGATATGACTGAATTAAAAACTGATAAACTTACTGAAATTTTTGGTGACTTATTGGAATTCAATAAAGATTTAGCCCAGTTTTCAAGTTATAAAACAGGCGGTAAAGCTACTTTATTTATTTCTGTTACTACAATTGAAGAATTATCAGATACTCTGAAAAAAACGAAAAATTTAAACATCCCTTATGTAATATTGGGCGGTGGAACTAATGTTCTTATCTCCGATAGTGGTTTTGATGGATTAATAATCAAGATGGATATTAAAGGGATGGAAATTTTTGAAAAGTCCAAAATAATTTGCGGAGCCGGAGAAAATTTGGAAGATTTGATTATTTTCAGCTCAAAAAACAGCCTTACAGGTCTTGAATTTGCCGCCGGAATTGTAGGTTCTGTGGGGGGAGCAGTCTATGGCAATGCTGGTGCTTACGGAGGAGAGATTGGTAATATTGTTGAATCTGTTACTGTAATTGATAAAAATGGTGAGATTAAAAATATATCTCACTCAGAAGCAGATTTTGGATATAGAGACTCTGTCTTTAAAAAAACAGGTGATATAATTACTCAAATTATATTTCAACTTGAAAAAGGGGACAAAAAAGCAATTCAATCAAAAATTGATGAAACTTTATCTGTTAGACATGAAAAACTTCCTTATGATCAATGTAGTGCCGGTTGTTTTTTTAAGAATATTCCTGATAATACGCAACCACATGGAAAACTTGCCGCTGGTAAATTATTAGAGGATATTGGAGCGAAAAACATGAAATATGGCGGTGCTGAAATTTCGGAAAAACATGCCAATATTATTATCAATACAGGGAAGGCTACATCTAATGATATTTTAACTTTAGCCGAAAGAATAAAGGTGAAAGTTAAAGAAAAATTTGGTGTATTATTGGAAGAAGAAATTGTAAAGATTGGTAAATTTTAATTGAGGAGTAAGCCTATAGTATATTAGTTATAGAACTAAATTGTTTAAAAAGATGAATTTATAGTGTACAAAAGATTATTACAACATCTTCGCTTCTTACTGTTATCGCTAATTATTATTATTAGTTGCAGTACGTCAATTAATGCCATTATTGGTTTTCAAGCTACCCTTGAGCCATATCCTTTTATTATATCTCCATTTGAAGAAAAACCGGACCGCCTTTCGGTAGCCTTGCAACCAAAATCTTATCCGTTGTTATCAAGAAAACTCAAAAGAACTCCAAGACATGCTTCATCCGATTTTGAGAGTAACTCTCATCGTTTTGAAACATCATATTATGTGCGGGGGAAATACAAGCAAAATTTTATACCAGTTTCAGTCGATGCTGACAAGTATATGCTTCATCGTTTTCAAGCTAACGATGACGAATATTTTGGCAATATTTTTAGTTTAGCATTCTCAGACCCAAGCCGTAAAAAACGGAGAGGCGGATTAGGGTTTAATGTTGATTTACCAAAACGTTTTGATAAAATTTTTGGTGAAGGTGGTGCGGGGCTTCAGGTCTCCGGATACAGGAGAATCTCTTTCTCAGGACGTTCGCGATGGACTGATGCTTCTCAAACGGATACTTTCAGGCAGAGTAAATTTCCATCGTTGAATATGGAACAAGTCTCTCGCTTTGAAATTACAGGTACCATAGGCAGTAAAATAACAGTAAAAGTTGCTCAGGATTCTCAGACAGATATACCCTTATCAAATAGATTACAAATAAGATATAAGGGGGATGATGATGATATTTTAAAATCTGTTGAAGCTGGTAATACTAATCTTAGCATCCCAAACACCAGATTTGTTGGATATAATCAAAAGATTCAAGGACTTTTTGGTTTAAAAGCAGAAGCCCAGATAGGTGATCTGACTTTAACAACTATTGCCTCACAGGAGAAAGGATCATCAGAACGAAAAATATATACTCCAACAGGTGAAGAAGGGGCGGATTATATCCGTGATTATGAATTTACCAGAAACAGAATATTTGATTTGGCTTACTCTGATTCTACAATTTTGGGGATGCCGGATCCATATCAAAAAGGCGATTCCATTGTTAGGTTGATTGTATATGAACAGGTTACTTCACGTAGTATGGATACGGAAGATTATATTGAAGCAGACCCAGCTCAGCTATTTCCTGATCCAACTCATCCTAACAGACAGTCATTTTATCTTGGAGAACAGCCACGCATTAGAGTTCAAATCGTTTCTCCTGACCAGTATTCATATGAATTTAAAGATAAAACTGACATTCCATATATAGTTTTTAAATCTTCTCGTACTTCCAGTAAAACATTTGGTTTTTATATGGAGATAGAAAAACCAAACGGACAGTTGGTTAAGATAGGTGACGTCTCTCAGGAAAATACAGATTCTCTTTATTTGAAAATATTAGTTCTTGCGAGTGGTGAAAATACTCCACAGAAAAGATCATGGAGTCTTATGTGGAGAAACTGCTACCAGATTCCGAGAGGAGTCAGCGTTGATGATATTGATTTGAAAATATTCAAAGGTGATAACGGAGTAGAGAGAACAACTACCGAAAAGCCTGATTTCCAAACTTTGAATAATAAAGAGATGAAGTTTATAGAAATCTATGGGTTAGATCAATATAATACAAGTAATACAAAAGTTCCAGATGGCATACTTGATGATCGTTCTGAAGTTTTCAGAGCCGACTGGGGACTTATAATTTTCCCTGATCGTGAACCGTTCAATTCAGATACGACATTTGTTTCATCAACCGGTAAATCTACTCAGCAATTACAAGAAAAAGTTCCTGAGTTATACAATACCATTACAACCAGCCAACAGTTTGCCAGTCAAAGTAAATATTATTTACAACTTTCGACTAAGTCCCGAAGTTCAATTATAAGCTTGAATCAAGCTAATATTATTGAAAATTCAGAACGGGTTATGGTCAATGGCCGCCAATTGCAGAAGGATAAAGATTATCGAATTCAATATGATTTTGGGCAGATTACTCTTTTGTCCCATGAAGCACTGGACCCGAATGCTGACATCTCAATCGACTTTGAATATTCTCCATTTTTATCTGTTCAGAAAAAAACCTTGTTGGGTGCCAGAGCTCAATATAGATTAACTGATGATATTTCATTTGGCTCTACAGCATTATATAAATCAGATAAGGCTCAAGATAGAAAACCAAAAGTTGGACAGGAGACTGCAACTATGGTTGTTCTTGATTTTGATGCTACAGCAAAATTTCAACCAAACTTCCTGACCACTTTAGCTAATTCAATCCCTTTGGTCGAAACCGAAGTGCCATCAAATTTCCAAATTTCGGGAGAATTTGCCCAGTCACATCCAAACCCTAATGTTAATGATGTTGCATATGTTGATGATTTTGAAGCCGCTCTTGACCAACTTTCCTTGGGAATGACGCGCACTAATTGGCATATTTCTTCAAAGCCTTATCAAATTACTCTAAAAGAGGAAGATGCTGCGTTATCAGGTGATAGTATTACTTTTAATCGGGGTAATTTAAAATGGCATAGGCCGATTCTCGGAGGGGAAATCGTAGCTCTGGAAGATGTATTTGATAGAGAAGCGGGAACAGGCGAAAGTGGCGTTATCAATACACTTAGATTTATTTTTGATCCGGACAATATAAATATTACAGAAGATACTCTTTTTAGCGGGGTAGATACAATTGTGAGCTATGATACCTCGCTGGTTCCATCGTTTGCAGGTGTGACTCGTTATTTTAATTCGCGTGTTGATGCTCAAAGAGTTCAGCTGTTTGAATTTAGGGCACGATTTAGTGATGATGCTAAAGGTAAAATTCATTTTGATTTTGGGAAAATAAATGAAGATATAGACATATACAAAGAACATCTGAATAATGCTTTTACTGAAGATGGTTATGATTATGACGGAAGTGGATCGAATTTTGAAAATGCTACTGTAGAATTTAATGAAGATGTTGGGCTGGATGGCTTGCCGGATTCAATGGAAGTTGATGAATTTGGAAATGGGTATGATCCAGATACAAATCCTGACCCGGGGGGAGATAATTGGTATTATTTGGGAGATGGTAAATGTCCCTTGCCATCTGATTCATGTGCGATGCTCAATGACGAAAATTCACCTTTATGGGAAGTAGCAGATTTTAGATATCGCTGGCTTAACGGCACGGAAGGAAATATCCGTGATGGGTCAGCTATTGGTTCTCCTGATGAAGAAGCACTTTCTGATAATGGAATGAATACTATTAATTCGTATTATTCATATGAAGTTGATCTTGAGAGCAGTGAATTTGCGGTAATTGAGTCAGAGCGTAACGGATGGATGACATATCGCATACCTATTAGAGAACCGGAATTAACTGATACCTTGATGGATACTAATATTGAGCCGGACTGGGAACAGATAACTCATGTTAGAGTCTGGTTCGAAGCTGACTCAACGCAAAATGATCCTCTTGAAGCTGAAATAGCTGCATGGTATTTTGTTCAATCAAATTGGCAGGATACTGTAATCTTCGATGAATTATCTAATTATAATTCCAGAATGACAGTTGCCACAATCAGTTCAGAGGATGGTACTTTTTCGGCACCTCCCGGTGTTGAGGCATACAGAGATCCTGTTAATGATTACGAAGAACCTCAACGAGGATTACTTCTAAAATTTGATTCATTGCAATATCTTGATACTGCTCTTGTTACTAAAGAACTTCTGCAAATTGATCAGTATTCCGGATATAAAAAAATGAAAATGTATGTGAATGTTCCAAAATTATCAGAATCAGCTGACTCGGTGCAGTTTTTCTTTAGGGTTGGAAGTAATTTAGATAATTATTACGAACATAAAGTTGTCTTACAGCAAGCTTCTAATTGGGAAGAAATAAATTATGTAGAAATGGATTTTTCGGAGCTGTCTAAGATTAAAGATTCAGTCTTTCGAACGGGAGAAAAGCTTAATAATCTGGATGTAAGTTCAGGTAAATATAGGATTGTAGGAAATCCCAATTTAAATGAGATCCGTTTTTTTGGTGTTGGAGTAGTAAATATAAAAGAAGGATTATTTGGAGTTGATACCGGCGATGTATCAGGGGAAATTTGGCTTGACGAATTACGAGTAACGGATGTCAGGAGAGATGTTGGTACTGCTATGAGAATATCAACTCAAGGCTCTGTTGCAGATTTGTTTCAATATAATTTCAGTTATCAAGACAAAGACCCATATTTCAGGGGTATTTCTGCGGCAACTCGTGGTGGCTCTGACCAAAATTTGGGAAGTGGTAAAACTGAAAAATCTATGTCTTATGGATTCTCATTAAGTATTGATAAGTTTTTACCTCGGTCATGGGGTGCTAAATTACCTTTGCGATATTCTTATTCAAAGAGAACTTTGATTCCATTGCTTAGAAATGGCACTGATATCCTTTTACCGGAAGAGATTCGTCAGCAAGAGCAATCTATTAGTACTTCTCAATCAATAAGTCTTTCCGGCGTTTCTTTTAACCATAAGGGTAAAAATCCGTTATTTACATTAATACTGAATCGGTTGATAGGCACATCGTTTTCTTATCGTCTCTCAAAAAAAACCGATGTTTTAACTCCGTATCAATTTAGTGAAAATGTCAGTATAAAGTCGGGCTTTGATTTTGGTGTTAAAAAACCTCCAAAAGTACCTATATTCTTTTGGGCAAAATCAATACCAATTCTAAAAAAAGCATCGGAGTCCGAACTTGGTCTTTACCCAAGCAAGTTTTCTGTGTCAGGTAATTTTGAGAGAAATTTAACGATTACCGATAATAAAGATTTGAGAAGAACAACCAGTTTTAAAAGGAATTTTAACGGTAATCTCGATTTGACTTATCCATTATTTCAGAATTTGAATCTTTCTTTCCGTTATAGGACAGTTCGTGATTTGAGTAGTTTAGATCCAAATATGCTTGTGCTTTCATTTAGCAATCCAAAACTTGGGATTGAAACCAGATTCCAACATAATTTTAGCGCTAATTATGACCCGAAATTATTAACTTTTTTATCAGCCACTTTCAGTTTTTCATCGTCATATACCGAAGATTACGACAAGACATATGAGGCTTATCGCTCAGCCTTAAATAGGTCGATGGGAGCAAGCGGAACTTTTAATCATATGTCTCTGTTTGGCAGCCAATCATCAAGTAGTGGTACTAGGAGATTTCGGGGTGGTTCAGGGAGAGGAACCAGAAGTTCCAATGAAGTTAAAAAAGATGGCAAACCGTTTTATGATCCGGTTTTATCAGTTTTTAGATTTTTAACCGGTTGGATAAATCCGGTAAAATACAAATATGATGTGTCTTTTAAAAACTCTATTCCGGGAATAACAGTTAGACCTGGTTGGAAATATCGTCTCGGATTTACCCGTGAACCAGGTGACCTTAAATCTGTTAATCAAAACAGGAATCCGCAATCAAGTGAATCGGAAGCTTATAGTTTATCTTCAGGATTTACTTTCTTGGGTGGATTAAGAACTGATGTAAGAATAAAAGAATCGACCTCAAAAGATTTAGTCTCAGTTGGTCAACGATTTGAAAATATTTCAAGAAGCTGGCCTGATTTAACAATCAGGATTCAAAAATTCAATACCTTGCCCATATTGAAACCGATTGTTAACAAACTTATTGATATTTTTTCCCCTAAAACTGGATTTACAAGAAGTGAGAAAGAACGTCTTAATATTGACGATGGATACAGGGTAGATTTTTCTGAAAAAGTTAGTTTTAATCCGCTTATATCATTAAATCTAAAATTGATTAGATCTTTGTCTGTCTCTGGTTCGTACACTATAAGCAAAGATAACAGCTTTAAATATAATCAAACCAATGGTGATTTTAGGTCAGAAACAAAATCTACTCAAAAAAAGATAGCTACCAGTGCTAAGTATAGTTTTACTTCCCCCGGTGGAATTTCGATTCCTCTTTTCGGAAAATTTAAATTTAAATCAACTGCTCATATAACCTTAAATGTAAAATATAGTTCTACTCTCGGTCAAACAAGGCAGGCGAGTAAGGATGACTTTATCTCTTCAAGTGATAAGTCTGACCTAAGTGTCGCTCCTGAAATATCTTATCAATTCTCCTCGAAAATAAGAGGAGGTATCAAGCTTCGTTGGCAGGATACTAATGATCGTCAACGCAGTACAGTCACTCATGTCCGTGAAGTTAAAATATGGACTGAAATTCGTTTTTAAAAATTGGTTGACTATGATTCAAATTATATTTTTTTTATACTATGCGAAATAAACGACACTTATTTTTCACATTAATTTGTGTGATTGTATTAACGAATTGTTCAGCTCAAAAAATTGAAGCGCCAAAATTTAATGCTGATCGTTCTTTTGCGTATCTCGAGAAACAAGTCGATTTTGGGCCTCGTGTCCCGGGCAGTGAAGAATCAAAAAATTGTCGTAATTATTTTTATGAATTTTTTGATTCATTGAATATCCAAATAGACTCTCAATATTTTTCTTTTTTTGACCCTTATTCAAAAACAGAACTTCCTTTGGTTAATGTGATTGCTTCATATAAAACAGAAAAGAAAAAT
>Ga0164318_10001761_pt1 | contig 19571 bp, 23 predicted proteins | sample GuaBasSedimGuay9_FD_113734 | JGI IMG/M metagenome (GOLD analysis project Ga0164318, IMG submission 113734) | Subseafloor sediment microbial communities from Guaymas Basin, Gulf of California, Mexico - Guay9, Core 4571-4, 0-3 cm | ecosystem: Environmental > Aquatic > Marine > Hydrothermal vents... | reverse complement strand
GTAACCTCTTTGAAAACTTGTGTAGCTCCACCACCTATTTGCTGATTACATATACATCCATTCTCATGGTCATCTGAAAAATAATGTTTATGCATTGTTATTCCTTTTGTTATTTGTCTACTAATATAGCTGATTTAAAGTGTTTTCCATTATAACTCTTTAGCCAATCTTTCTTTTCATTTCCTAATATTAAGTACAGTACCACATTCTGCTCAATACTTACATCCCAGTAGTTATCTTCAAATGTTTCTTTATCTTGGCCTGACGGCTTTGCTATGGCTTGTGGGTGTGTATGCCAATCTCCTAAGTAAGTGGTATTTCCTTTTGATTTTCTCCATACCTTTTTCATTTTCTTATTTAGGCATTTACCATCTAGTACTACACCATACTTATCCTGTATGATATATTTACACATTACTACTTCTGTTACTATGATTTTATTTATTGCAGGATAGAGCTCACCCATTAATTGTCCACCCTCTTCAAAGTGGACATCTTTTACTTGTCTATATTTGTTTAGTTTTTTTCTTACTTCATTAGTAAAAATTACTTCCAGGTTATTCTCATCAAATATATATTTAGACTTCTTTAATGACAGCATCCTTTTTAATGCTAAAACTATTCTCTTTTTCAATTCTTAAGTACTCCTCTGGGATATCTTTTAGATCTCCATAAGATGACATTGTGGTCTTGGTATTTGTGCCTTGTAGATGCTTTATTATCATTATTGCAAAGTGATTAACATGTATATCACTATTTATATATGAGTATGGCATATATGTAGCATTACATCCTACATCTTCTTTTACTAGACTTTTTGCATATTCTTTATCTACTACAGAAATAGCATCATATATATCAAGAAGATTAAACTCATTACCATCTCTATAACTATCTGCTACTCGCTTATCAAATAATAATGCATGACCTGCTACTGCTTTTGCTTCTAACCAACATGTTATTACTGGAGGATTTATTTTATTTATTACATCTATTATAATCTTTTCTTGTACTTCTGTTCCATCACTTCCTAGAGCAAGTATTATTAAATCCATACTTTTTAATATGTTTAGGTACTCTTCTGCTTGCCCTTGATATCCTATTATATTATTATCATGGTACTGTTGCTTTAATTTATCTGCTAATGCTGTAGCCTTATTAACTCCAACACTTTCTAATCCTAAATAATGTCTTCCTATATTGTCTATCTTTAATCGTGACTTATCTATAAGAGAAATACTAGTTACTCCAGATTTAAAAAGTTTTTGTGCTAGCGGTGCACCTACAGAACCACATCCTACAATTGCTATCTTTTTATGCAACAATGAAGTTTTTTTACTTACTTCATCACCACCTCTTGAGTATATTCTTTCTCTACTTATACTAGATGCATCTATACCTTTTATCTCTTTTGATTGCATATTGCTACCAAAGAGTATGCTATATAGTGTTTTATTTATAGCAGTACCATATATTGTAAGTGCTGCAAAATGTCTTTCTCCTGTAGGAAGCATAAAAGAAAATATTACTACAAACTCACCTTTTATTTGAGTTCTATAGTTTCTCACTTCTTCTTCTAGATTATTACCTACAATTACTTCTGCTAGTTCTTTGTGATCATATGGAATCTTTTCTGGGAAATAGTTGTCAAAATTTAGAAATACACCTTTTGTTTCAGTACTGTCTAAAGGATGAGAATTTAGATATTCTGATATCTTGCCATTATTGTTTTTTACAAAATACTGTTTACTAAATTCTCTCTTTTGTACTAAAAGAGATATCTCTTTATATTTGGTACTCTGCTCAAACATTTCATTCTCATAGAGAATAACCCCATTAATGGATTTCCAGTAGCTATCAAACTCTTTATATATTTCATCTGGAGGGAATTTATCACTATTAATGTCATCTATATATTTTTCTAGAGCTGCTACTTGGTTTTCAATAAGTGCTTCTACTGAAGGAAAAAGTCTCTTCTTATTATCTTCTGTTAAACATATTTTAAAATTATCACCACCATCATCTCTTTCTATGTGAGGATATTTTAAAAATATGTTCTTGTCATTTATGTAGAATTGTGGGTATTCTGGGTGAATTGTTGTTTCTATAGCTACTTTTATATTAGTTGGTATATCTTTAATATTATATGTTTTTTGCATTGCAATTGTTGTTTTGCTTTTTATTTTATTTTTTATTTTTTTTCTATTTTCGCTCTTGCTGTTAATTTTCGGCTTACTTTTAGTTTTAAAGGTCTTGAAACCTTTTTTACCAAGAGCTATCTTTGCAAGCTCTTGACTTTTATGCATATGTGTTGTTTGTTTGAGAAGTATCAGGTTCTTCCGTAGTCACATTTTCTTCATTTGTAGATATTTCTTTTAGATCTTTATCTACTACTAGTTCTGATGGACCATTTTTTTTACATGATTTTATTCCATTTTCCATAGCACCTTTACCACCTTCATATGGTTCACTCTTAGCAATAGGATCATTACCTATTTTAAATATAAAATATGGTCTATCTCTACTATCTACTTTTCTTTCATAGTTTGCATCATCCTGGCAATTGGCTTTGGCCATATCTATTTCTCTTAATACTTGACCAAGTGTAGCATGTTGAGCAGTAGCTGTTAAAATTGGCTCTTTATGGCTAGGTGAAAATAGATTCCATTGAAATGGTCTATCTTTGCTTTTAGATGGTGTTACTTTGTAGTAACCGTTTGAATAATCGTTTGACATTTATTCTCCTTTCATAAATTTTTTTGTATAACTATTATAGCTCTTTTGTATATTTATGTAAATTATACTTTGGTATATACTTTTACTTATCTCTTTTTAGCTAGTTCATAATATATCTAATAATTTCCATTTACTATTAAATTAATAAGTTCTACTATCTTATCTGTTATTATTTATTTTATAACAGACCTTAACCAAGTTTTAAATAATCTAGGTTTATTATATCTATCATCATAATCAGACATAGGCGATACATTAATTGCTCCTATCTCATCTGCTACTGCGAACATATCTTCTTTTACTATGATAGAATCTAAAGTAAAGCTTCCAGTTACTTCTGCTAGTTGATTTAATTCTTCTTGAGTATTAATTGCTAATACTACTCCTGATTTTAATATCTTTTGATGTTCCATTTAATTTCCTTTATTGTTTAAATAATCTAAGTTGTTTTGCCAGCCTATATCTTCTATTTCTTTTTTTGTTAGTTCAATACCCTCATAGCTCTTAAAATGAATGTTATGATGGCATACACAGCTCTTTCCAACATTTACTAAGAATCTATCATCTTTTGCATGTGAACCGTATTTAGCATGGTGTGGTACTCCTGATTGAGTATCTATATTACATATTTGACAAGTGTTTATTTTCATAATAAAGTCTTGTCTATTTATATATTCAGTATCGTTAAACCTAATAACTAAGCTTTTATCTCTTAAGTCAAGTGTCATTACATCAACTTTGTTTTTAGATAATTGTTTTGATTTAGCTATAGGGATAGTTTGTTTTTCTATTGTATTGTGATTTTTTACAAAGTTAGTGGGCTTTGATTCTTTCTTCATTAGTGAACTTAGTGTTGAAGCATTACTTTTGTATTGGACTTTTTCTTTAGTCTTTGGCTTTCCGAAGCTACCGTTTGATGGTCTTTTGCCAAATAATGATTTAGTTTTATTTTGTTTGTTATTCTTTAACTGTTTATCTTTAGTGTAGTTTTTAATTGCTATTGTCATTATTCTACCTTTTGTATTTATAGAATAATATAGTAATTTTTTAAAGAAAGCTAAAAGTATGTCAATTTGACATACTATTGAGAGATGACTATATCCTTTGATAGAGATAATTTTATTTTAGCAACTTCTTGATGACTTATAGATGCAATCATTTTTATATATAGCTCCATTGTGTATCGTGCATCATTTCCAGCATTATGAAGAAATTTAAATTGAACTCCATACAAGTAAAATAGGCTATCAGCTGATGCTTGACTTGTCTTCTTTTTATTTGAACGAATCATATTAAAGATATCTTGTGTATCAATTATATTAAATAGATTGCTAGACATCTTAATATGATTATACTTTTTAGATTTAGTTTCTCTTTCAATATAGTTGAAATCATTAGATACTCCATGACCAACAATATAATCAGCTTTATGTAAAACTTTACTTAGCATACTCATTGCTTCAAAGGTTGATTTCTTGATAGAATTCCCAAAACTAAAATTAAATTTATTATTAGGCACCCTTTTTTTATTACAGTATTTAATATTTTCATTAATTATAATATGCTGTGTGGAACATTTTCCATCACGATAAATAGATATACCAACTTCTGTTAATTTTCTCTGATCAAACTCAAAGGCTTCTATATCAAAAGAAACAAATATTAGCTTCTTGGAGTTGAGTACAATATCTTCAATCTTTTCCAAGAGTATTCTTTGCTTTTCTCTATTTTCTTGTTTATTCTTTAGCTTTTTTCTTTCTTTTTGCCTTTTTTTCTTTTTGGCTATTTTTTCAGCTTCTGCAGTTAACTTATGTTCATGTAATATTGAGTCGTTGAAATCAAGATTTATGGTTTCAGTAGTATAATCTCCTGTTATTTCATCTGGTATCATTTAGTTATCCTAGTGTCTTTTATCTAACATATTATTATGATTCTTTTTTAAATATCAGTAAAGTAAACCAATATATCAATAAGGGAGCTAATACAAAACCAATAATCATTACCTGATATAGTTCTTGAGGTAGTGCTTCTTTTATATTATATAGTAATATTAGAGTAAAGACTACTGATAGATATACTCTTATCTTGGTTGGATATTTAGTCATATAGATTTCTGTTTTGTTGTATAACTTTTTAATATTCAAATTTATTACCCTGTAATTTTTTTATTCTTTTATAAATAACTTCTTCATTACTAGTAATAGGATATTGCTTATCCCACACTCTATAAAGCTTTATCTGCTTCTCACTAATAGATAAACCATAAGTCTTTTTAAAATACATATATGTTCTAGCAATCTTACCTCTAGCAAATTCAGGTGGTTCAACTTTCCTAGCTTTAGTATCTACTTCAAAATCAACAGCACCATACTTTCTGGGCTCACCACTTAACATAGTAAATGAATAATTACTTCTATCACCATTTAGTTCTCCAATAGCAGGAGCTAGGTTATACATATCTGCTTGCATTAGTTTAAATTGTTTATTTACTTTATTACAGCACTTACGACCTTTATAGTGTTTCTTCTTCTTTTTAGAATAACACTTATCATTACCTTTATTCCAACAAGTTAAAGCATGACCAAATGCATGAGCAGGAACAATATGTTCCCACTCAATATAGTTGCTTCTTTTATTCTTTGGTTTTCTTGGTGTATAGTTACAGCTTTGTTTATTTACTACAAGTTTATATTTAGTTTTACCTTTTTTGGTTTTTATTTGTTTTGATTCATAGGTACAGTTTGAATAGATACCAACTTTTAAATTATCTGTTGTATATACTTTATTTTTTAGTATTTTTTTTGCTTTTGAGAAGCTTGATATTTTTGTATTACCATTGGCATTTAGTATTAGTTGAAATAGTATTAATGTTAAAATAATTAACTTCATATTAATAGTCCTTTGATAACAATTGTTGATTTTATCAAATGTCTTCTATAAGCTAGCATAAATGCAATACTTACATCATATTTATGTTGAATTTAATATCACACACTCCTTTAGTGTGTGATTTAAGATTTATTTAGTTATCATTCAAGTTAAAATTATATGTAGAGGGATTTAATGCTAAAAAACTTATTCTCATATCTGAATGCTCTATTATTTATCCTAGTTCCCTCTCTATTTTATGGGATTGTCAATACAAAACCAAATGGTGCTAGAATGGATAGTGAAGTGTCTAAGTTGCTTAAGACTTATTCTGATATAATTATTATGTTATATTTGGCTATAATGGCTGTTATAAGAGTATTATTTACTATTATGGCAAACCTGAAAAATGATAATAATGATAAACTTCTACAACAAAAACAATAATAGGAATGAAAAATGTCTGAACTTACTTTAAAAGTAATACTTTTTATAATGTGTATATGGGCTGCGTATTATATATTTAGTTTAATTAGAGCATTTAGCTCTTTAAAAAAAGTTAATAAAATGATTGAAGAAAGAAGTACACATAAAACTTATCAAGACAAAGATACTGTAACGGATTTATTACTTACATTAAATATGAATGCTACAAATCCATTTTATTTTATTAAATCTGTAATGTGGAATTCTTTATTAAAAGTATTTGAACCTAATTATTATAATTTAGTTACTAACTTATCAAATAATAAAAAAAGAATTTTAGAAAGAAATAATTTTGATATGAAATTATACAATGAGTTAATTCGTGTAAATCGTTTAATTAGCATCATACCTTCAAAACTATTATTGTTTATATCATATGAATCTATATTAATTACATCATATGCAGCAGTATATCCAAATGAAATAAAAAGAGCAGTTACTGCAATGACTCCAAATGGAGAAAATATATCAATAGTTGAAAAAGAATATCAAGATGTCAATGCATATTATAAGCGAGCAATAGATGATGAGATGTTATCTTTATATACCAAACATTATCATCAGTCTAAAACACATGATTAAGTATGCTTAAAACATTTAGAGACTTTATTTGCTATAATCAAGGTAGACTTATAGAGTATGAATTTATGCTTGGATTAAAGCATAAAAGATTAAGAGAAGCATTTGAAGAGATGAGACTTGAAGATTCTAGAAATATATTGGAAGATTTACTAGTATATAGTATAGATAATTGTAGAGATGCTTATTATAATAATTTCAAATACTGCGAACAGCTTTTTCTTAAAAAATATAATTTAGAAAGTATAAACTTAGAGATGAAAGTTCAAACTATTCTTAATAAATCTAAGTACTTAGATTTAGCAAATAATAGAACTAAAATTACTGAATCTCTTAAAACTACTAACATTGAAGATGACTCATGTTTATATTATGTTGCCAATAATCAAAGTACATGTCTTAGTAAGGATAATTTAAAGATTACAATTCCAATGAGTTTAAAAAATAATTTATTATCATCTGAGTTTATTGATCAGTTTATGCCTACAAATGAAATAATTAAAGAAGAAAGTTTATGGGGAATTTTTTCTATAGAGTCTCTAGACGCTTCTTTTAGTTTTAATAAGGATGATGAAGATATTGGATATATTTTTGCAGATATATTTTCTATATATCTAATTCAACATTATATTCATACAAATTATTCAAATACATTTAAGAAATCTATAGCATTACATAATAGTAATAACTAAATATATTAAATTTTACACTCTCAATTTTTATATATTATCCATGAAATAGCATCTTTAAACTTGTTACTATAATATTATTATAACTTAGAATTTTTAAAATAACCATCCATGTGTTTTCTTTCTTTGATATAATGCTTGACTTAAGAAACAAGCTAAACTAACGTCTTTAATATTTTGCGTCTATTACCTTGTTTCTCTACAAGGATTTATTAGATTCTATTCTACTTTTTTATTTACTAATTTCTTGATTTGTTGGGGATGCTTAGTTTTGAATTTTTCTTCAAGCTTTCTAGATTTTTCTTCAATTTCTCTTTCTTCTTTGATTCTTTCAAATAGACCTAATACAAAATCTTGTACTTCAAATGCATCCAATAAGTCTTCTTCATTAACTGTATATCCATGAGTAGCCTCATTACCAATTAACTTAAGAGAATTAAAAAGTTTTGCTTCCCGTGGAAATTCTTTTTCCATTGAAGAAATAGAAGAATGAAGATTCTTTTCCTTAAATCCCAGTTCAGAACACATTCTTTCAATTGAACGTCTAAGTTTTGCTCCTGACGAGCTAAGATCTGAATGAAAATGATTAAATGATTGAAGAACTTCTCTTTGAATAGCAATAGGTACATTTGGGCTAATTGCAAATACAGGGATTGGCGGGCTAAAGTACTCTACTTTAATTAATGATGAATTTGTATTTTCTTGATTATTTTTTTCTACAAGTTGGGCAGTACCTGTTGCTGTAACGTGTTCACCACAATTATTGCATGAAAAAAAACTAAGAAATTTTGCTGGTTCTTTTCCTTTATAAGTAGCAATTGCCCCAAAACCTAAAATTGCACCAAGTAATATATTTTTCTCTGCAATAGTGGCAACAGTTGCTACTTGAGATCTTATATCTTCTTGAATGAGTGAAGATGTATCTTCACATGTAACTTTTCTATATGTAATACTACTTTTATCTATTTCCAAATTAGTTTCTTTACAATATGGACATGGTAATATAGGATATTTATTTACATTAGTAAAGTTTACTATTGTTTCCCAAGTTATTCTATTCAAACTTATTCCTTATATTATAATCTAATGACCGATTTGAAGAACAAGTTGCTGAAATAACTTAAAGTTCTAATCTTTAAAGTCTATCTAATCGACACTTAAAAGCTTTGAACTTTGCTATTATATACTTGCTTTTCCTCATAGGCTTTATTTATATTATAGTTTATAACAACAGATACAGCGTATCTTAAAATAGTCAAAGAAAGCATCATAATCTAGAAATAAATAATATCAATTATGATAATATATTGATATATCTATTATGAAAATAAGGATAGCTCAAGCTAGAAAATCATAAAATATTCTAAAGGATACTAATATGTTAGATGTTTATAATGCAGGAAAAGGTGATGCGTTTTTGTTTAGCCATCAATGTTATGGTATTAATTGTTGCCCTCTACTTATAGATACAGGTACTAGTGGTGCTAATATTCACTCAAAGGTACCACGTAATTTAAGAGAAGTAATGATTACTCACTCTCATGCAGATCACATTGGAGGTCTTGTTGATATTCTGAATAATAGACGTATCCTTACATTATATATTCCTTACTATCTTCCAGAGATACTTGCTATAAAAAAATTCTTATATAGTAGATTAAGTACTAATACTGATATATTAAACAGAGTAAATCGAGATATTGTTCTTCTAAAAGAAGGTGATAGACTATGTAGGCATTCTACTATTCTTAATCCTTCTGTTTCTCCAATTGCATATAATACTAGTAATGAACTAATAGATATAGATATAGAAAAAACTCTTGAGAGTCTTAATACTTTTGGATTGAAACTTGATACCAAGGCTATAATGAAATATGTATCTCCGTTAGCTAATAAACAACTACATACAAGAATAAAAATTCATAATAATGAAAGGTCTAGTAGTAAAGATAAGAAAGAGTACTTTACACGAGCTAAAAAGTTTGTACATAACTTCTTCTTTACTCTTGAAGATGCTCTATCTGATAATAGTGATTTATCTATAGATAGTAGTAAGCTAGAGATTGCAAAATTTGTAAATAGTCATTTTAAGCTTACAGCTAATGATGCAAGTATAGTTATGAGATATAAAGATGATGATGAGTCTTACCTTTTTACAGGTGATGCAGGTATTAAGGTATTTAATAGATTGATTTTAAAGTGTCCTTCAAAACTTCAAGCTAATGTATTAAAGGTACCTCATCACGGAAGTAAAGAAAATCTAACAGAAGAAATATTAGAAGCTATTAAACCTAAGATTGCAATACTTAGTCATAATGGTTCTGAATATCATCCAAGTGATGAGGTACTTGATATGCTTGAACTATTAGGAATAGCAGATTATCATACTAATAATGTATCTACAGATACATATACTATAGTAAAAAAAACTGGGGATGTAAGTCACAAAGGCAAAGAAGACATTTATTTTGATAATTAGTACATTTCGTTAAACGAAATAGTAGTATTGTAAATAATGAGGGATTTAGTAGGTTTTATGGTAGTTTATAAGAAGTAAATATTTATAATGTATCTACTTCTTATATAGTGTTATTATGGGTTTACTTGAAATTCTGTAGACTTAGAGTAACATACTCCAACAATTGCTTCATAGTCATTTAAGTCTACTGCTTTAGCAGCTGCTTTAATATCTTTAGCAGCTTGTTTTTCCCCTTGCTCTGCTCTATCTGTATCGCTTACAGAAGAGTCATGTGTAATTCCTCTAGTCCATACTGTTTCCACATGGTCCACTTTTACAAATTTTTTATCTTCTAACTCTTTATAGAACTTATTTCTCATAGAAGGATCTATCTTATTTATACTTAATGACATTAATACATGCATTTTATTTCCTTTTTGTTTTTAATAAGTATAGCATATATAGTTTTAATTATTCTAGAAATAATAGTAATGAATATGGTCTAGTTCATTGATTTCAAGAAAACTTTTATAATGAGCATGATATATATATTAAGGTATTTTTAAACATACTATATAAACCATATTATCCAAAGATTGCTATGCGGGAAAAGAAATGAGCTAATTAGTGGGTTATTTACTAAAAATAAATAAACAACTTTAATATCATCCAATTGATAAGAGGTTATATTAAAGTTATTACAATATTACGAATTTAAGATTTTTTTTTATATCTTCAATAGTTTTTTCTATTCTATACTGCTCCTTATATAATTCTCTTCTAGCTTTAGTAATAGAAGTATGTTTAACTATAATGTCATTAACTAACCCCATTACTTTATTAATAACCATAAGAAATAGAATTAATGAAGCTATACAGATTGTAATATGTGGATAGTCACTTAAAATTGTTAGATATTCTGGAAAAATGCTCAATAGAATCTCCTGTGATGAAATTTATTAATTATTTGTTGTTGGAAACTGTTTATATAATTATTATGGTATCGCAATATTACTTAAAATATAGATTAAATTAAAAACTAATATACATTAGTGATGTATTTTGCCTTACTCTTAATCTTCTTTTTGTATGTCATACGCTATTGGCATTTCCAAGAACAAACAGGACTGAGAATATGTTCTTAAAACTTTTTACTATATTGAAGATTGCCCTTATTGGGATTATACTCAATACTTATATTGTTTTCTGTATTATATAATGTAGGAGTGGAAGTTTTTTTATAAGAATATAATAAATAGCCAATTATGATTGCTATAGGAATAATTGCACCTCCTGAACTACTAGAGCTACTAGAAGAGTCATGACAATGATAACCTCCATTTTATATTATCGTTGTGACAACCACTATTATCTGTTCTTCCACTATGAGCATATGTTGTACTATACATAACTGCACATATTAGGAAGTAAGTGAATATTTGTTTTATGGTAATTTCCTTAACAATAAATTGAACTACCCATTAGACATCATAGTATTTGCTAGATTTGCATATGCTAATGGCTTATTCTTACTGATATTTCTATCTATTAATTCATCAACTCCTTGAGCAATACCACTTGTTATTGCAAATGGTGCCGCAATTGGATCAGCAAAGACTCCTACCACTATAGGCATAATACTATTAGTCATTATTTTTCCAAGTGTAGACTCCATTGCATCTCCTATTTCTTTAGATTCTTCTACTAACTCTTCCACTTTTGTTTTCATATATTCTGCTCTGTCTTCGGGTATTTGTATATTATTTATTTCTATAGTTTTACTTTCTATTGAGTTTCTAAACTTTTTTGTTAAGTGGCCTTTATCCAGCTTAAATCTTGCTATTGCTTTTATGCTAATTTGTCCTTCTGGTACAGGCATAATATTTTCTAAAACTATATTTCTTATTCCTGCTCTATCACTTTGCAATACAGGAATATTAGTTACTGGTACTGCATCTATATCTTCACTTTTACTTAATTCAATAGCAAGTGTTTCCATAAATACAACTGCTAGACTATCTGGCATCAAGTACCATGGTTCCACATCTTCAATTATTATGCCTGCATCTTTTAATTCTTTGCTCAAATCACCTATCTTTTCTATATGTATTCTAGTATATGTAAGTTCTCTATCTTTATTGTTCTCCATCCACCTTATTGCTATAGGCATGAATACTTCTCTTAGTCTTCTACTATCACTGATATGTTCCATTGGCAAGACATAATTAACAAGCCCCGCAGACTTTAATACTTGCATACTTTCAGAGAGTTGTTCCGTATTGTTAGTTACGGAAAAAGGAACTATTGAAGAGAGTTTATCCCAGTATAGTAGTGTTTCGGTTAACCATTTATTATTAGGTATGTTAATATACGGATAAAATAGTGCATTATTGTTCATTTTTCTAGACCTTTCTTAGATATGTAGCTACTTGATTTAAAAATATTTCTGTATATTTTTCTAAATCATCTATGAATATTCTTTTTCCACTAAATCTATTTCCTAATTGTATTTTTGTATATATCTCAAAATATTTCACATCACCAAGGTTTTTATCTACAATACTATATCTATTATTTGTGATATCCTCTCTCTATTATAAGTACAGATAGTGGAACTCCTATTTCATCAATACTTTTATTACCTTTATATACTGTTCTTATATAAATGTCTTCTGTAGAACCTGAGTTATTTTCTAAAAGCTTTATTAGTTTTGTTGTTTTTGATTGAGCTTTACTATCTCCATCTATAACATAATGCTTACAACATTTAATAGAACTGCTCTTAAGATCTATTTCCACAGTAAAAGTATCATTTTTATTTCCATCTATCATATATACAGAAGATATTGTTCTATTACTATTAATACTTTCAATCATCTCGTCTCTTCTGTCTCCCTTAAGACATAGTTCCACTAATAGTCCAGATTTATCTGTTAGCTGCAATCCATTATCTTTTTCTTCTTGAGTGTAAGAAGAAATAATATCATCTAAGATAGGGCCTTTTACGGCTTTATTTGTATCTAGTGCATGTATTTTTGTTATTGCATCTTTCCAATTCTCTCCCATATCTCCAAAGCTTTTTAGACTTTTACTATCATCCATAAATCTTCTTAGTTCAGTTAAGATAAAAACATGGTCCTCATCATCTATACCAGTTAAAATAAGTCTTTTGGCCATAACTTTTAAATAAGTCCAAGACCAGTGATATAAATTATAACTTGTCTTTCTTCCAAGGCTTATAGGTGAGTGTGAAGGTGTAGTTACTAGTTGATTAGATATAGTGATGATATCTACAATACCAAGTCTTTTTGCAAAGCTAGTGTATTCCTCAATTTGTTCTTTGTCAATCTCAGCATTTCCTACTTTAGCTTCTACTATTCCCGCCCATTCGATTATTTGATTCTTTCCACTTGTTATAACAATAAGACCATCTACTCTAGTATCAGCTTTAATATCTTCTATTTCTGTATAGATATGAATTGACATATTTCTAGTGCTAATTTTTTTAGAACTGATTTGTGCAAGTAGTTCTTCTCTATACTCTTTTACAGCACCAAGAGAAGCTAGAAAAACAGAAACTATTGATGTTTCGTGTTCACTATTACCTTTTGGGAAAAGTCTTGCTCTTCTTTCTTCTAGTTTCTCTTGAGATAAGTTAAGTAGTGGAGCTAACTCATCAAAACTTGAACCTTTTAATAATTTTGCCATGAAAATCCTTTTTTATTTAGTTAAACTTACCATCCGTACTGGTTACTATCTTTATCATCACTTACGCCATCATTATCATCATCATTGTCTAGATAGTTTGGTATACCATCATTATCATAATCTCTTGATCGTGGAGAATCATAGTATCCACTTTTAGCAGAGCTTCCATAATTATTAGACCTAGTGCTATCTGGACTACTTCTTGTATAACCTTTTACATATGTTCCGTTAGAACGATAATATCCTTTAACATTTACATCTCCAAATAACTCTAGAGAAAAAATTAAAGAAGTTAATATAATGATCTTAATTGTTTTTTGCATTTTGTATCCTTATAAATATATTTGTTAGTATAGGCAAATTATAATAAAAAATCAATAATCCTTAGTTAATTACTAGACTATTATACTAAAAACAAAAATAATATAAAAGTAAAATAAGTTTGCTATAATTAAATCAAGGAATATAAATATGAAGTTAATTATATGCACAAAATAGATACAGAATTAATAACAAAGTTTAATGAAAAAATAAATAGTAATTCTTATTTTGTACTCCATAAGTATAGGGATATAGAAAACAAGAATAAATGGAGTATTATTTGCTCTTGCATGGATTGGATTTCTGTTGCTCTTACAAATGTTAATAATATAAAAGAAGATAACCTAGATATTAATAGAAAAAGTATGCAAGTCTTTTCATATATTTCATCTATTGATATCATCTATGAAGCTATCAATCAATTACATAGAGTTATTGTAGATGAAAATTCTATCCCATTTAAAAACAATGTTACTATTTTTACAAACAATACTTTAGATAAAGATGATAATGAGTACTTTAAACATATTCGTTCAATATTTGGGGCACATCCTGTAAATATAAAAGATGAGAATGGAAAATTGTTTGCTAGTTGGCCATATGATTCTCATACAAAAGATTATGACTTGCAAGTATCTTTATATAGTAATAATGTAGGACAAAATGATATTACTTTTGGCATAAAGTTTAGTGAGCTTCATGAATTCTTATATCAACGATATACATATTTAAATACTATAATAGATAATATAGATATTCAATACGATAAATATATAGCACAAAAGAAATCACAACTAATAGAAAAGAATGAAAATATAACACAACAACTTGAGATATTACAACATGAAGCAAAAGATAGATTGAATAATGAGTATTATACTAGTACTATTGATGACTTGTTGCAACTATTTGATACTAATGATTTGCTAGAGGATAATATTGAATCTCAATACAGAAAAGAACTTACCAAAGTAATTGATGAAATCTTTCGGAATTTACAAGAAATGAATATTGTTGACTTATCAACTCATAATATTATATATCCAGATTATTCCCCATCATTAACATATGAAATATCTAAACTATTACCAATACTATCCCTAGGAAACAATGACCCTATGTTTAGTTACTATATTAAACGAATTAATAATGAGTCTAATAAGCAGATAATTATAGATGAAGAGGATTCGTATAATCTGATATTTCTAAAAATTAAAACGATAATGTATTATAAAATGTGGGCATAATTAAAATACAATAATCGACTATTTCTAATTTCATCAACAAAATTTCGCAGTATTTAATGATTGTTGTTATATACATCATAAAAGTTAACTGAGCTTATTGCTAGGCTTATAAGCATATAGTATATTAATTACCTGGTCTAATTATTTGTCGTGTAGTCTAATTTATTCTTGTACTCAGTCCAGTTTGTTGTTGTAACTGACACATATTGTGAGTTCTTTACTATCTAAATAATTCACAAATATCAACATCCAAAACAAATACAATATACTAAAAAAGGTAATTTAAGTAGTTTAATAATTATCCCTTTGTTAATTTTAAAAATTCTTTATATTTATTTGCTTTTTCATAATTATCTAACCATGAATTAATCCATTTTGGTATTTTAATTTTTCTTGTAATTATCTTTTCTTTTTTATTTTTATCGATAGTTTTAATTGTATGAGAACGACCCCAGCCTAGTACTGTATCATAGTTTTCATCTGATAATCCAGAAAAAGATTTTTTTGTTAATCCATATTCAGCTAATAATAGTGTTAAATCTTTTTTATTCATAAAATCATAGTATCTATTAATATATTAATTGTATATTAATTGTATATTAATTGTATATTATTAATAAGTAAATTACTATATATTATATATATAATAGTGTATTATACTTGTTTTTAAGTATATTTCAAGTATATTTTAAGTATAATAGTATAGTTTTAGTATAGTTTAAAACTATATTAAGTATTATACAGAATGTAAAGGATTTAAAATGGTTGCTCCACTTCATATACAAAAAGAAATTACTACTGGTCTAAAGATAAATGAAATATATAATGAGGATTGTCTTATTGGTATGCATAAGATAAAAGATAATTCAATTTCTCTGATACTTTGTGATTTGCCATATGGTACTACTCAAAATAAATGGGACTGTATTCTTCCTCTTAATGATTATATTAAAATAGAAATAAAGATAAAAAATAAGATGAAAGAGATGTGTCTAAATAAAGAAGATTATAAAATATACTGCTTTGATAATAACATTAATTCTAATCAATTTAAAATAAATTGGGATAAGAATTCAAAACTAGGATTATGGTCTCATTACAATAGAATAATTAAAGATAATGGGGCAATAGTACTATTTGGTGCACAACCTTTTACTTCTAAATTAATTAATTCAAATATAAAGAACTTTAAATATGATTGGACATGGAGCAAGACAAAAGGAACAGGACACTTAAATGCAAAAAGACAACCTCTTAGAGATAAAGAAGATATATTAGTTTTTTATAAACAACAATGTAAGTATAATCCTCAGTTTTCTAAAGGAAAAGCATATGATGGTGCTGCTAGAGCTGGAAAAAAACATCAAACAAGTTCTTATGGTGAACATGGTCAATTTCGTGAAAAAAATGATGGAAAAAGATACCCACGACAAATTTTAAAATTTGATATAGTAGGTAGAGGGTCATTACATCCAACACAAAAACCTGTTGATTTATTAGAGTATTTAATTAAAACATATACAGATGAAAATGAAGTAGTACTTGACAATTGCATGGGTGTTGGTTCTACAGCTATTGGATGTATTAATACTAATCGAAGCTTTTTAGGCTTTGAGTTATCTAAAGACTATTTTGACATATCACAACAACGCATCAGTGATGCTATGGGTAAATAGATTATGGCAGAATATTATAAAACCAATGGGATATATAATGCTCTAGAGAAAATTGAGCATAATTTTCAATGGGTAATTGGTAATGCTTGGTTGTTAGTATATGGAAACAAATCTGATAGTCAGGCAAGAGTAGTAGTATTAGTATATGGTTCATCATGGGAGATCCAGACTGATATATTAAAAACTCTTCAAGATATAGCTACTACAGATAATATACCAATTTATAAAATTTGTTTTGATGATTCAGAAGGAGCAGAAATATCTAATGTAGAATTCTCAACATCATTGGTAGATACACCAACAACAATAACACTAACTGAATTAAAAACAAAATTTACAGAAGTTGGGTTAAGCATTAAAGATGGTTCGTGTGATAAATACTTAAATGATATGGCAAGTAGCGCATATCACACATGGCAACGGGCTTCATTAGGGAATTTAATAACTGTTACTGATATTGATTTAATTAGACTTAATAAAAGTACTCTAAAGCCTATAGAATTAATAGAGTTAAAGCGTTCTTTTTCAAGTGTTAATTCATGGTCACCATATTCGGATGATTTTGTAAATTTTAACTTACTTCATACTGTAGCATCTAATGCTGACATACCATTCTCTATTGTTTATAACCAAATGATAAAAGAACCTTTTAGCGATACATATGATCCAATATCAATTTTTTCTTATACAAGAGGAATAGCAAAAGAAATTGTTAGAAACTATAATTTTACTGATTTTGTTGGTGGTTTATACTTAGATGGCATAAGCAAAACAGAAATTAGTAGTACAGTTGCACAAGTCACTACAAGTAATATTTGTATGTCATGTAAATTAGAATTTAATCCTAGAACACCTACTTCAACACTATGTATTGAATGTTGGAAAAAAACAAAAGGTTATTAAAATATTATATAAAAACTTAGGCATATTTTTTTAGAAGATACATATAAGGTATATATAAAAAAATAGTTTATTAATAGAATCTTTTTTAACACAATTAACAAATAGTGGATATAACGACCTGAAACTTCAGTTTTTATAGTTTATCTAATCGATACTTAAAAGGTTGGTTTTTCAGCACTTTACACTTGTTTTTTATCCAATGTTTTGTTAGCATTTGCGTTGTCTTGTAAGCTTAATTTTATAATAAAAATTACAATAATAGGTAGTGCAATCCATTTTAAACTTGCAATTATTGAATGAATAAAAAATAAAGTATTTGAAAATTCAATCAAATAGTCCAGCTACAAATGGTAAATATATTATCAATTTATATTTAAATATATTTTGTTTGAAATGCCTTAAATAATTTAGATAATAATAGTCTCATTTCTGTCCAATCATAGCTATCTATAAGTATTGAATTTTTTTGACATTCTATTATCTTTTTATTATATTTTTTTATCAGATTTTTTTTGTATTTTATTTTACCTTGAGATATTTTAGAACTACTTAGTTCAATGTGGATAAATTTTCCCTTTTCTTTGAGTATATCCCTTCCTAGATACATCTCTATACTTCCTGCTATTCCATTCATATTCTCCATTATATTATTACTTGTTGGGTATTTTTCCAATAAGGACAAATTTGGATATGTTAAAATAATAAAGTTACTAGGAATTTTAAGTTTATTTAATTGTTTAATTTGATGTATACCTTCTCCATCATTATCAAATAAAGCTACAACCTTATTTGTATGATTAATAGCGATAAGAGACTTGATCTCTAAAAATAATTGACCTGCACCACCTTGAGCATTTGAAATACTAAAATCTTTAAAATTATAGAAATCATATAGATGAGGATATAGTAGTTTTATTGATTTTGATATTATTTTAATATCTGATTCTCCTTCTGTTAAAATTGTTATTTTTTCTTGATTATTTACTGTAATATTTCTAACTTCATCTTCTATATCATAGTAACCTGCATTTATAAGTTCTGTTATATCTTGAATTACTAAAGTATCTTTTTCACAAGATTCAAGAAATGCTCTTAAGTAGAACCAATAATCACTATGTGGATAATTTAAGAACCATCCATCAGTAGTTAAATATCTTGCTATATTGGATATATTTATAGTATCATCTATCATATAGTGGCGTATTTCTTTTAGTCTTATTTCAATAAATGCTTTAATAAAATCATTAAAATTTGATGATTTTAATAATTTAAGTTCTTGTGTATAACTTTCTCTTAGAAATTCTAACTGATCATTTTCTAAATTACTAGTTAATTCCTTAATTAAATCATTTTTACATTTAATAAAATCATTCTTTGACTTATCCAATGTAAAACCATTAATTTCTAATCTATCTATAGCATTTCCAACTGTAGTTTGATATTCATATGCAATTTCAATAAATTCATCATTTCTTTCCCCAATAGACCTATGAAATATTTTTTTATCAGATTCAGAAAAGATATTTATAATATCTGGATCTACATAACTCTTTGATGTAAATACAGGATAATTATCTATTGTTAGTGATGTATATGAACCCACAGTATTCCTTTTTATTTAGGTAAGTTGATTTGTACTATTTATTTATTATATATTAAATAGCTTAAGATTTATTTCGCTTTTATATTATTTATTTATTTGGTATAATATTTTCAAGATAGTTTGTCCATATTATAAAACTACTGGTGTCTAGGAATATTCCTAAAACTACTGAGTAATTGTGGCAAAACAAAGTTGAAAATCACTACAACAGATAAGAATAAAACAATAGTTAGAAATATTGGATAACTTAAAGCACTAATAAACTTCTTTTTTGCTTTTTGTTTCTCTGATAGTATT
>Ga0164318_10001760_pt1 | contig 19580 bp, 20 predicted proteins | sample GuaBasSedimGuay9_FD_113734 | JGI IMG/M metagenome (GOLD analysis project Ga0164318, IMG submission 113734) | Subseafloor sediment microbial communities from Guaymas Basin, Gulf of California, Mexico - Guay9, Core 4571-4, 0-3 cm | ecosystem: Environmental > Aquatic > Marine > Hydrothermal vents... | reverse complement strand
TCAAGCTTCAAGATCGAAATCTATTTGAGTCATTTAGATTCGCTTATCTTGCTCACCGGAAAATACCTCAAAAAACAGTATTATTCTAACTCCTGCTCAATCGGCTAAATAATTACCTTTAATCCCTCAAGAAATAATCGAAAGCAAAATATATCTCATGAGGGGTAAGAAGGTCATGCTTGATCGAGATTTAGCAGTTTTATACGGAGTTGAAACCCGTGTTCTCAATCAAGCTGTCAAAAGAAATGAAGAACGTTTCCCTGATGATTTCATGTTTCGGTTATCTTTAGAAGAAATGAAAAATTGGATATCACAAATTGTGATATCCAATCAAAAGAAAATGGGTATCCGAAAACGACCATACGTTTTTACCCAAGAAGGCGTAGCAATGCTGTCGTCTGTCTTAAATAGCAAGCGTGCTATCCATGTCAATATTCAAATCATGCGCGCTTTTGTCAGAATCCGCGAATTAATCGCAAACCATAAAGACCTGCAAAAAAGAATCGATGAGCTTGAGAAGAAACTAACTAAAAAAATGGAAGATAAATTTGGTATTTATGAAGAACAATTTAAAATTGTCTTTGAAGCCTTTGAAGAAATAAAACTTCTCCTTAATCCGCACTTAGAAAAACCGAGGCGTCGTATTGGATTTCACAACCAATAAGAAAGGAAGAACATATGCAAACATCACCACCTAATTTAAAATCAATGGATATCTCACAACTTGATCATTTTTTTTCAATATCCTCTTGTCCCCTGTATACCTGTGTAAATACGCAAAAGCAATACTCGCCATTTGAAATAGCAGAAATGACACATTTTCTTTTTTCTGACACGCTATCTGAAAAAGACCTCGAAACTATTCTTATCACCCTTGCCCACATAGAAGGCAAAACTATTCCCTCAATTCTAAAAACATTTTGCGATTTGCAAGCGACCTCTTTTAAATACTTTGCAGAATGCGCTTACCAGGAATCCTGCATGTGGAATGATATAGATGCAGAAGGTGTCGAATATATTGAGCTTTATAAGCAGGAAGACTAGGAAATATTCATCTCTATTAATTGGGGAACAGCTGTCCCTATTTATTCTATTTATTGCCAATATTTATTTAAATTTGCAGCTTTTACGAATTATTTGTTGGGGTGGCCAGTTCGTTTGGCTCGTTTGGCTGGTTAGCTTGTTGGCTGCTCAGCTTCTTAGCTTTTTAGCTTTTTAGCTTTAGGGGGTGAAATTCTTTCTTGAATTACTACGGGTGCCGTGAACCAGAACAAAGTTCGGTTCGCGGCAAGGGGGATTTGCCAGAGAAGTAAACATCGGGGATTTCTCTCTCCTCTCCTTAGAAACTCTAGCACATAATGAAGACACATAGTCTTTTCGAGCGGCGTCATGAAGCGTGATGAGCTCAGGGAGGAGCGAATAGCTGAGTGCCGCAGTGAGACGAGGTAGGACTACCGAGTCGAACGTAGCGCCTGTCCGCCGTACCTCGGCATAGGCGGGAGAAAAGAGCTATGTGGCGAAATGTCCTAGACCGATTATCCCTGCTACGTCTCTCATGGATTCACAGGGATAATTTCATCCTGAAATTAAAAAGGCTATGTGGTGAACTTGAACGATTACCCCTACTGCCGTCCATTTTGGACTCGTAGGGGTAGTTTCCTCCTAAAACTAAAAGAATACTTGGTGAGCCTCACTTCTCGTGCGAGACTAATGTGGCGAGCTACTTTTTATGTTCTTTAATATGTTTTAGGGATTCGATTACCTTTATGGCCTGCTTCTTTGTGAGGTTTTCAATATCTGAGGTGTGGTAATACTTATGAAGGAAATTCCCGAAATGATCCCACGTCCATTTTATTTCATTAATAAGATATTTAATGTAGAGCTTCTGTTTTATAGTGAGCCCCTCGGGATTAATCCGGTAATGTTTACTCCGGACAAAGTAGTTCATTAATTTCCTAAACTTTTCTTCATCCAAGTCCTTGGCACTATGCACCCCCGCGGCCTGCATAAGGATATCACGATATTCCGCATCGCTTAAATTAAGCTCTTTCTTAATAATATGTATAAGTGCTAATTTTTTCTTATCCATAGGACTTCTCTCTTAATAAATTATACCATATTAAATGAAGCCAGGATTTACAAAATAAAGTGAATGTAAATCCTATGGCTGAATTTACCCCGCCTTTTCAGGTATCTTAAAAGTCAGAAAGGGCGGGGTTCATTCGCACTTATGATTTAGGTCACGATGTTCCCTAAATCATGTGCTCAGGCAGTTCTAAAACAAAGGCACGGATTTCATCGCGGATTCTGCGGTAATGAGCCAAAGCCTCTTCTTCGGTCTTTGCGTTCTCAGCAAGTTTCGGAGGGTCATCAAAACCTGCATGCACAACCTTTGTTTTGCCCGGAAAAACGGGACACACTTCACGAGCATGGCCGCAAACCGTAACAACATAATCAAACTGAATATCTCTAAACACATTCAGCTCCTTACTCCTCTGTTCGGAAATATCCACTCCGGCCTCAGCCATTATTTTTACAGCGAGCGGGTCGAGTCCCCGCGCTTCAATACCTGCGGAATAAGGCTCAATCGTATCCGGCTTAAGACGGCGCGCCCAGCCCTCAGCCATTTGGCTCCTCGAGGAATTGCCCGTGCACAAAAATAAAATTTTTATTTTATTCTCCATTATTTAATTTTTCACGGTGATGCTTCACCATTTTTGCCCCTACCATATAAATGACATCCTCGGCAATATTGGTTGCGTGGTCACATATACGTTCGAAATGCCGTGCAACAAGAAATAAAGACACCGCACGTGGCACCGATTTTTTATCCTTTATCATATATTCATTCACTAACTCTTCCTGAATGCGATTGCGCAGTCCATCTGCATCTGCATCCGATAAAATAACCTGTTTGGCAAGCTTCTCATCACGGTAAACAAATGCGTTCACCGCCCATTTAACCATGTCCCTGGCAATATCAAACAACTTTGGAATATCAATCAAAAATTTCAACGGGGGCTGATCTTTAACGAACAACACACACTTCGCAATGTTTACTGCAAGATCCGATATGCGTTCCAGCTCAGAATTAATTTTCATGCCGGTTGTTATAAACCGCAGATCGCTCGCCAAAGGCTGTTGAAGCGCAAGAAGGCCGATGGCCATTTCTTCTATTTTGTTCTCAAACTCATCTATTATACAATCATTATCAATAACCGACTGTGCCATATCAATATCCTGCTGGCGCAGGCTTTCAGCCGCTTTATAAATAGCCTCCTCAGCCATAGCCGCCATTTCTAAAATCTTTTTATTAAAATCTTCTAACTTTTCATGAAAATGTCGTTCCATTTCTCCCTCCCCGGTCTCTCTTACCCGAATCTTCCAGTTATGTATTCTTCCGTTATTTTTTTCTGCGGCTTGGTAAATATTACGGATGTTTCATTATATTCTACCATCTCACCTAACATGAAAAAAGCCGTAAAGTCTGATACTCGTGCCGCCTGCTGCATATTATGCGTAACTATGACAACAGTATATTTCTTTTTTAATTCCTGTATCAATTCTTCTATTTTCAATGTAGCCGTAGGGTCCAATGCTGAAGCCGGCTCATCCATAAGAATTACTTCCGGCTCAACAGCTAACGCCCTCGCAATACAAAGACGCTGCTGCTGGCCTCCTGAAAGGGCCAGGGCATTTTTATGAAGCTGGTCTTTCACTTCCTTCCACAACACCGCACCTTTTAAACTTGCCTCAACACGGTCTGCGATATAGTTTCTATCCCGGATTCCGTTGACCCTCAGGCCGTAAGCAATATTTTCAAAAATAGATTTAGGAAAAGGATTCGGCTTCTGGAAAACCATGCCCACTTTTCGCCTTAGTTCAACAATGTCTTCCTCCCTGCGATAAATATCTTTCCCGTCAAGCAAAATAAGGCCTTCAAGCCGCGTATTGGGTATTAGCTCGTTCATTCTATTAAGAGTACGCAAAAACGTTGACTTACCGCATCCGGAAGGTCCGATTAAAGCCGTAACCTTATTCTTGCCTATTCTTATGTTAATGTCATTTAAGGCCTTCTGGTTCCCATAAAAAAAATTAACATCCCTGGTTTCAATGCGCACATCAGTAACCATAACCTCTCCTCGATTTTTGTCGAATAATAATTGCTACAGAAGATATAACTAAAACCAAAAGCAACAAAAGAACAGCACATCCATAAGCAATCTGTGTATGCTCATGGGGATGAGTTCCTTCAGTCATAAGCGCATATATATGATATGGCAAAGCCATACATTTCGAAAATGGAGAGGTTGGATAGCCACGCATGTAAAAAGTACATGCCGTAAAAAGTATAGGTGCCGTCTCACCAGCAACCCTTCCAATACTTAAAATAGCTCCAGTTAATATCCCGGGCAACGATGTGGGCAGTACAATTTTTCGTATGGTCTTCCACTGAGTTGCACCTAATGCAAATGATGCCTCACGAAAAGATTGAGGCACTGCTAATAATGCCTCCTGAGTCGCCGAAATAATACCAGGGAGCACTAAAATAGCTAAAGTCAGGCTTCCTGATAGAATTGACACACCAAATTTAAGATAATGAACAAAAAAGGCAAACCCGAAAAGTCCAAAAACCACGGACGGAACACCCGCAAGATTATTAATACTCATCCGAATAATATTAACTATCCATCCACCCCTACTGTACTCACATAAATAAATTGCGCAGGCAACGCCTAAGGGTAAAGAAATAATAATTGAACCGAGCGTTAAATATAGAGTACCCACAATGGCGGGCGCAACACCGCCTTTGGTCATTCCCGAATAAGGCTCGGCAGTTAAAAATTCCCAATTTATTACCCGTAAGCCTTGTGAAAAAATTAAATACATAATAGAACCAAGGAAGAAAAGGGTAATTATTATACATCCGAATAAAAGCACAAAACCTAATTTTTCAATAATAACACTTTTCATCTTCCTAACCCCAATCTGAGACGATATCGCCGGCTTATTATCTCAGCAACAATATTAAAAATTAGTGTAATAAGAAATAAAATTAAACCAATAAAAAAAAGAGTATGAAAATGCATAGAACCCATCTCAACTTCCCCCATCTCAGCTGCAATAGTAGCGGTCATAGGACGTACCGGCTGTAAGAATGATTTAGGAATGACTGCGGCACCGCCGCATACCATGAGTACGGTCATTGTCTCTCCTATGACGCGGCTCATGCCTAAAATTATTGCAGTTGAAATACCTGAACCTGCAGCGGGCAGAATAACTTTCATTAAAGTCTGCCAGCGATTGGCTCCTACGGCAAATGAAGCCTCACGAAAACTTTTAGGAACAAAACTCAGTGCATCCTCTGCAAGACTGCATACTGTTGGTACAGCCATAATACCCAGGATAACACTTCCTGTCAGTGCACATAATCCAACAGGAATATTAAATACCTTTTGAAATAAAGGGGCCATAACTACCATGCCGAAAAATCCATATACAATTGAAGGAATGCTGGCAAGCATTTCAATCATAGGCTTGAGAAAAGCACGCTGGCGATGTCCTGCAAGTTCATGCAAATAAAGCGCACTGCCTATACCCAGCGGGACACATACTAACGCTGCTCCGCCTGTCACCCAAAACGAAGCTAATATAAGCGGTAAAATTCCGAACTCCGGAGGCTCATATGTCGGATACCAGGACGTTCCAAATATAATTTTAAAGACATTACTATTAACAATAACAGGCCATGATTCCTTGAAAAGGACAAATGTAATTCCTACTAAAAATGCAAGAGATGCAAATGCAAGAATAGTAAACATCCATTTATAGAGGTTCTCTATGAAAACAGTTGATAGTTTCATAATAACTTTATCCTATGAAAAAAACTTAGCAAAAATCCCTTTTATCAGGAGCAAGCCCCGCACATTAGCATACCCTAAGCACGGGGCAAAACGATGAAGAGAATATGCTCCTTTTTATATAATGCCCTTCACTTCATGCATAAAAGGGACGAATTTTTCTTAAATAAATAACAGAATTACTTACCTTACATATAAATTAATACAGACCTACAAAACCCTGCTCCTCAGCCAAAACCTGTCCTTCTTTACTCTTAACAAAATCTAAATAATCCTTAACCTGACCCTTAGGATCACCATTGGTATACATATATAAAGGTCTTGATATAGGATATTCTTTTGAAAGCACTGTCTCCTTTGTAGGTTTCACACCATTAACCGATACGGCATTAACCTCAGCAGTTACATATCCCATGCCTACATAACCAATAGCACTTGGTGTTTGAATGACAGTGGTTAATACAGCTTTATTCGATGCCTGCAATAATGCATCAGAACGTACCTTTGCTTTTTTAAGAGCCAAGTTATTAAATGCTTCATACGTACCGCTGGATGTATCACGAGAAATAACAACAATTTTTCCGCTCGGTCCGCCTACTTCCGACCAATCGGAAATATCTCCCGTATAAATAGCTTTAAGGTCCTCGATAGAAATATTAGCAAGCATATTCGACTTATGAACAATAACAGCAATACCGTCCATTGCAACAATATGAGGCTTCGGGGCTATTCCCTTTTCCGCAGCCGCCCTCAGTTCTTTATCCTTAAGCGGACGTGAACAATCAGCAATATCAGTCGTACCGGCCAGCAACGCTTTAGCGCCTATACTTGAGCCACCACCTCCCACGGAAATGCTGACCTGAGGATTTTTATTCATATATTCCTCGGCAGTAATCTGCGCAATCGGAAGAACAGTCGTGGATCCAACAATATTAATTTCTTCCATTTGCGCAAACGCAGTATGCATCCATATCATGCCCATACACAAAATCAAAAATGTCTTTAAAATTGTTCTCATTACATTCTCCTTTTTTAATAATTTATTTTTCATTTCAATCTATTAATACATATTTTCTTTAAACAATGTGACGAACATGTGACAAAAGGGTGATTATTATGCAAAGAATCAAAACTTAAACACTAAATCGGTCTGGAATAAATTTTCCGTTCTTCTCTGCCGATTACCCGCATTCGCAGCACCTGATATAGGCTCCATGAAATAGTAGTCAAACCCTAAAATCACGTTCTTCGCCAGACCGACCTGGAGGGAAAATTCATTGCCTTTAACATTGGTGTTGCCACTATAGGCATCTGAATCGGAAAAACCAGATAAGAATGCATCATCTTCCAAATAGCGGTAATTATAACCAAGCTGCCAATCGCCGAATTTTTGACCGACTTTTTTATACCCAATCTTCGCTCCGAGTAAAAATCCTGTATCTTCAGCATCAGGATTATAAATATAATCATAAAACGTCTTAACAGCATAGGTTTTCCCTTTTGGTCCACCCCATGCATACTCAAGCGAAAAGGTAGGATAAAAAACATCATAGGAATATCTGAGCGTATCGGTTGAATTAAAGCTATTCCCTGTTGTTATTCCGGAAGAATTAAGGGTAACTGCATTTTGCTGATCATCAATATTCCTGATACCTAAGTACGAAAGCCCCATCTTCCCTTGCCATTGATGACCATCACCTTTGTTTGTATAGATTAAGCCCGGCTGCACATGGAGCATCCAGGGGTCATTCCCTTGGTTGTCCTCGGTAACACCAATATTAGTCTCCCATCTGTCATGCGTCTGCATTTGAAGGACATATGCCCCTATCCACGTAAATAATTCTAATCCACTGCGCATGGGACCGGTAGTTAAATATGCTGTGGCGCCATCAAACGTAAGGTCACTATCCCAAATAAGGTCAGAATTACGCAGCATTAATTTCTTTACTTCACGCTTACCACCGATTAATTTAAAGTAATCGTATGGATGCCAATCAAAGTATGCTTCATCAACATTAAATTCCCAGTTAGAAAATACATCACCCCATGTTTGGTTTGTTGAGCGCGGATCTCTGCCATCATTGCGGTTCGAACCGGTTGCAAGACGAAATCCAACCGTTAACTTATCGTTGATGGTATTCGTCAGCCCATACCGGAGCCGTGTCCGAAACCGATGTTCTGGCTCCGAGCTATCATCCTCTCTGTTTTCATACTGATGGCGAATACGTAAGTCCCCTTTGAAGGTTGTGTTTGCAAGCCACTTTGGGCCTTCCTCAACTGCGTTAATCATCTGCATTTTTGCGGTGTTGTTTGCTTCTTCCATGATTTGAACCGCTTCGCCTCGCGAAAGTACACCTTTTGAAATTAAAAGATCAATTAACCCTTCAACTTCTGATTGTGCGTAAACAAACGGACATACAAAATCCATCACCACCATAATGCAAGTTATAATAGCGATTAAAAATTTTAGCTTTCCTATCATTTGTTTTTTCTCCTTTTTTAAGTTATTGATTTGTTATTTTTCTTAATTTACGAATGCCTATTTCAACCTGTTTTAATGATTCCTGTATGAAATCATCGTCTGAGGACTCCGCACCTTCGATGCTTTCCAGGGCAGTCCTTATAATGGAAAGCTGGTGGCGCAGACTGCTCGCTACAAAATCTTTTTGTAATGTAGACGACAACTTCAATTTACTAACACCTCCTTTCAATGACCCCTGTCGTTTTGCTTCGATTTGCGAAGCAAAACAAAGCAAAACGAAGCAACAGGGGGAATTGACCCCGCTCTTTCTGACTCTTTATTTACTAGAAAGGGCGGGGTTTGATTCCCTTCTTTCTAACTTTTTATTTTAATTTTAAAAAATCGATTTTTTTTATCCCTCTTGATGCAGACTTAATTCAGTCTACAAACTTATATTAGCTCTTTTGTTTTTTTTGCGATCTCATTAGTATTATCAGAAATAGATGTGAAAATAAAATGGCAAGAATGTGAAAAATGCGTGACAAATAAGAGTATAGTTATTATGCTTTTGGAATGGTAAAGCTAAAAGTAGAGCCCTCTCCCAGCATGCTTTCGACTGAGACAGTGCCGTAGTGGGCTTGGACAATATGCTTTACAATAGATAAACCAAGGCCAGTTCCGCCGAGTTTTCGCGAGCGGGCTTTATCAACCCGGTAGAAACGTTCGAATATACGAGCAAGGTCTTTGGCAGGAATTCCGATTCCGGTATCGGAAATACTGACTTTAACAACTTCTTTTTCCTCATGGGCCGAAACTGTGATGTTTCCACCCTCAGGAGTATAATTAATCGCATTATCAAGAAGGTTCATTAAGACTTGAGCGATACTATCTTCATCGGCGATAATTGAAGAAATGGAATCAGGAACTTCGCTGGATACATTTATAGATTTATTTGCTGTTTGCTTCTTAAATCCCCCGAGCACTCTTTCAATGATAGGAAATAGTTTCACAGGTTTTAAAACAAGTGAAAATTTCCCTGATTCTATTTTTGAAAGATCAAGCAAGTCATTTACAAGATGTGCCAGGCGGTTTGCATCCTCATTAATTATTTTTAAAAATTCGCGGGCATTTTTCTTATCGTCCACCGCACCCTCAAGCAGTGTTTCAGCATATCCTTTGATAGTTGAAAGAGGTGTCCTAAGCTCATGAGAAACATTTGCAACAAAATCGGTCCGGACGCGCTCGAGTCGTTTCAAATCGGTAATATCGTGAAAAACTAAAACCGACCCTTCTCTTCGCCCCTCCCGTATAACGGGTGTCGCGTGCACAATAAATGTTTTCTCCTGCGGCAGGACAATGGATATCTCACATGAAGTGACCCCTTCCTCCTTATCTAACACAGAATCAATCATTGCCTGAATCTCTATATTACGGACCACCTCTATAGGCTTTTTACCCAGAGGGTCTCCTTCAACGCGCAATAATTGCTTTAAGGCGTTATTCATCAGAATAATTTTCCCTTTTCCATCAACCACTATGACCCCGTCAAACATGCTTAAGAGTATCACCTCAAGCTTGAGTTTATTTGAAGTAATTTCATCTATGCGCACCTTTACCTGCTGTGCCATATCATTAAACGCTTTACTCAAATCCTCAATTTCATCATTGGTATTTATGTGTATTTTACTGGAAAAATTACCGCGGGCAATACTCTGGGCCATAAATGCCATTTCTTTAATAGGGCGCGTAATAAAATTCGATGCGCAAAGACTAAAAATAACGGCAATTAAAAAGGCGATAAACAAAGAAATAAAAAGGATATTCCTTATCCGGTTATGAATAATACCTATTTCAGAAAGTGGAATTGCCAATCGGATTATGCCACGTACATTATCCTCTCCAAATGTGCGCGCCATATAAAGCAAATCCTTCTTCAGTGTTGTACTAAAACGCCTGCTTTCACCTATTCCCTCTTTGTATGCTTCCCTTATCTCCGGACGATCGGAATGATTTTCGATTCCCTTAAGTTCTCCCATCGGAATATCTGAATCACCCAGAACCGTACCGTCAAGGGATATAATAGTCGCACGAAGATCCAAAGCAGAACCGATTTTATCTATGAGGGAATCTGCCTCACGGGAAGACAATTCTTGCGGGAGGTTTTTCTCTACTATATATTTTGCCAAGGCTGATTCCCGGATCAGTGTTGAACGTATACGTTGAAATGTACTCTCAGTGAATGTCTTCTGGAGATAAAAATAAATCCCAACTAGAATACATATAATAATAAGAAGGATAGTAAAAGTTATTTTATAATTAAGATTAAGCTTCATTTTATTATTCTTCAATTAATTTATATCCGATACCTCTGACTGTTTTTATGCAGTCTCCTATTTTCCCTAACTTCTGACGCAATCTTTTAACGTGCGTATCAATAGTCCTCGTGGTAATGTCGCTATCAATATTCCATACATCACTTAATAATACATCCCTTGACTGGACGCGCCCTTTCCTCTTAAGGAAAAGTACCAGCAGTTTAAACTCGATAGGAGTCAACTCTATCTCCCTTTTATTAATGCATACTGTATGGCTTGAAAAATCAACTGTGAGATTCCCGAATTTTAAAACATCTTTTTCTTCTTCGGGCTTTTTAATTCCTCTTTTAAAAATTGATTTAACCCTAAGTATAAGCTCTCTGGGGCTAAACGGTTTAACAACATAATCATCCGCTCCAATCTCAAAACCTACTATTCTATCCACTTCTTCACCCTTAGCAGTAAGCATTATTACGGGGGTTGAAGAAGATCTTTTGTTGCTTCGTATCCTTTTACATACCTCAAGCCCGTCTATTCCCGGAAGCATTATATCTAAGATAATAGCGTCAAAAGATTTCTTTTCAATAACATCTATCGCCTCTTCTCCGGAATCGGCAACTACGCAGACGAATCCCGCCTTTTGAAAGTTATACTGCACTAACTTAGCAATATTTTCATCGTCTTCAACTATAAGAATACGTTTATCCGGCATAACAAATCCTCACTAATAACTATCTTAATAATACAATATTAATTATTTGTGAAAAATATGTGACAAAATTGAAACTTTCTTGAAAACATCCAAAACATAATAAAGCAGTCATGACAAGAGCTACCCCTTTCTATGCACATAATGGAGCAATATCTCATCTGTCTTATGAAGTCTGCGGCATGCTTCCCTTGCTATATTCAATAAAAGCAGGCCGAATAGCTCTTTATCCTGCTCCGAAATAGAAAGCAAATCTTCACCTGAAAGAACTATAAGCTCGGTATAAACCACTGCTATGGCTGTTGCAGAATGAGGTTGAATCCCGATTAAGGCTGTTTCTCCGAAACAATTTCCCGGCTTAAAAGCAAATATCTCTAAGGGCTCGTTGTCTGCATCAATAACAATTTTAACTTCACCGGAACGAACAATATATATATGAGTCGGCTCACTGCCCTCATCGAATATCCTCTCGCCCTCTTTATAAGAAACCTTCTTTAGTAATTTAAAAACAATATTCAATTGTTTCTCATTAAACCCACCGAAGATAGAGATCTTATTTAAAATATGAAGTACATCTTTGATATTTAAAAGTGGTAAATATCTTTTCCCCTTACTCATATAAGCCTCGTACGGTAATCTTTTTTACTCACCGTCCGTAATAAGATAGGCAATGCTTTGCCCTCTGCCCACGTCATTAAGAAAGGTCTGCTCGCTTTGGGTACGGCTTTCAGTCATTGTGATTTGTGCAATAACTGCCCCCTTTGCATAATCAATATACGTAATATCCTTTATCGTCGAGTTTATAGTAAAATCAAACCGGCTGAATAAAACCTTTACGTGCTGGGTCTTTTGTTGTACGGCACTTGTTTCAATTACAGCACAGCGAACATTATCAACCGATGCAAATCCCTTAAGAATACTTGTTGCCCGAATCACATAAGGCTCCGGGGCAATGTCTTTTATCAAAAACGACTTCATGCGCGCGTCCATAATCTCTTCCCATTCCCACACATCGCCGATTTTCACCTTTCCTTCAGGCAATATTGGCGTACGCGTCCAATCCTTAATTTCAAATCGTCCTATCTGAGAACGATGGGAGCCTTTTATAAATCGAATTATCTCACCTCTTGAGTTAACTTCGATTTCAGTTGCAATTTTTCCGCCCTTTTTCTCAAACTTAGTTTCAGAAATTATGACATGAGAATCCTCACGGCTTCCAGGCTGATAGGAATCTTCCCGAATCATATTAAAATCAAACTTGAGTCCTTTTTTATCTTTAATGCGGGCAAAGAGTGTGTTTTCTTCATTATATTTAAAAATACCTAGATTTGGAGGGTTCATTCTAAGCAAAACACCGGATGATTCTTCTTTGTTTGGCTCTATATCAATAATATTAAGACGGGCATAAGGATTTTCAAAACTAACAGACGATTTATAAACAGGAATGGATACGCACCCTTGTATATTAATAATTACTGCAAAAAAAAGAATTAAAACCATAAGGGATTTAAAATATTTCATTTTCATAAATTATTTTCCTCTTCTTATGCGGGTCCTGAGGCAGTTCATACATTATAAAAAATATACATACATTATTATTTATTATACCAGTTTTCGCTGTTATAATACCACATATGTTCAATCGTATATTACATATATATAACCGCCTTTTCGCCCTGTGGGTTACTGTGGGCGGCATACTTGCATTTTTCTACCCCAATCTTTTCATTCCTCTTAAACCATATATGGAATCGTTCTTTTCCCTAACCATGTTCGGCATAGGCATGGTGCTTCATCCCAAGGATTTTGAAAATATTTTCAAACACATTTGGGTGGTGCTTATCGGGGTTACGTCACAATTTACTATCATGCCGTTTATGGCATTTCTTATATCAAAAATATTTCTACTTTCAAAAGAATTTTCCCTTGGCCTTATTCTGACAGGTTCGGCACCGGGCGCAATGGCAAGTAATGTACTCTGCTATCTTGCAGGAGCTGATGTTGCCTACTCTGTATCCTTAACCACGGTATCCACACTTTTATCTCCTTTGCTTACGCCGAGCCTGACACTACTCCTAGCACATACACTTTTTGAAATACCTTTCTGGGAAATGGTAATGAGTGTATTAAAAATGGTTGTGCTGCCGCTTCTTCTTGGGTTCGGAATAAAAAAATGGCTTTCACATAAAGTAGACCCCTTTATAAAGATATTTCCCGCACTTTCCACGACATTTATTGTGCTTATCTGCTCGTTAGTGATTGCTCTTAACAAAAATTATCTCCTGGAATTGACCCCGATTATTTTCATTGCAACGATAATCCTGAATGTCTTGGGTTTAGTATCCGGCTATACGGTTGGAATTGTCTCCCGGTTCAGCCTCACGAGGAGAAGAGCTCTTTCAATTGAAATCGGAATGCAAAACGCCGGACTCGGAACAGTACTTGCCCTAAAACACTTCAACGAACGCGTAGCCCTCCCAGCTGCCGTATTCGTCTTTATCTGTATCTTTACCGCCGCTTTCCTGGTTCAGGCATGGTCTAAAGACAACACTTCATAAGCTTACCTAAGGCTAGACATTTATTATTTTATTATTTTAATCTCTGATTAATTTTTTAGAAGTTCCAATAGGGGTGGGATACCTAAATACCACTAAATAACTGGATGCTATAAATGTAAATATAGTCACGAGCTGAATTAATTGTGAAGCGCGGCCGCTGATGTGGCCTAAATCAAATGCCAGTATAGCAATGAGCAAGGCAAATTCACTCAACTGCCCAAGCCTGAAACCTGTCTCTTTAGCAAAAGAAGGGGTCTCTCCTGCCATTCTAAAAAGAAAAGAAAATAACCATGGCTTAAAAAGAATGAATATAGCTGCTAAAAGGAGTGCCGGCAACATAATATTTTTGAGTACTAATAAATCGAGCTTTGCTCCCAGGGTAAAGAAAAATAACACCAAGAAAAAATCTCTAAGCGGTTTTAACTTCTCAGATATAAATAGTGATATGGGCTGGCGCGCGAGTACAACCCCGGCAAAAAAGGCCCCAGTTTCCAGGAAAAGCCCCATACTGCTGGAAATTGCCGCTATGCCGAAACACCATGCCAGACCCAGTATGAATAACGTCTCATGAAGCCTGTCAACATACCTCATAATCTTCCTGAGTATAAACTGCTCAAACAAAACTAAGCCTGCAATAAAAATACAAAGCCTTATGAGCAAAAAACCAAAATTTACTAAAGCCCCTTGCGGATAATTAAGGCATCTTATAAAAACTAACACAACAACGGCTAATAAATCTTCTAAAATCAAAACCCCTATACACACAGCCCCCATATGTTCATGATGCAGCCTTGTTGTGGGCAGGAGTTTTACGGCCAATATGGTGGATGAAAACATCAAAGCAAGTCCAATGCATAAACTATCCAGCATACTGAAACGAAAAATGAGCGAAAATAAAAAAGCAATAAAAAATGAAACAATGCAATTAGCTAAGGTAACAAGGCTGGTCCTTTTAAATAAGGAGAAAAGTTTCTCGGGATGTAAACATAACCCTGCAAGGAAGAGGAGAAGCGTTATGCCAAGGTGAGAAATTGTCTCAATAAATTCGACATTCTTAACTACACCTATACCCCACGGTCCTATGAGCACGCCGCAGATGATGTATGCGATAATAATCGGCTGCTTAAGGAGAACAGCAACATAAGACAATAAAGCTGCTCCCACCAAGAGGATACTTAAATCAAAAATGAATCCTTCCATATCCTCCTCTCTTAGATGGTGTCAGACACCAATTAAATTAATTAAATTAAAATTGGTGTCTGACACCATCTATCATATTAAAGACGATATTTTAATTGATTTAAGTTTATGAATAACCTGCTTCTCAATTTTATCAAGTTCTTTTTTAAGAATGCATTTTTTTATGTGAGGGCAAATTTTACCCCTGAATACATGCTGAGTCAATTGAAAAGGCCCTTGAAATATAACCATTATATCAAAAATAGAAATTTTATCTGCTCTTTTTGCCAGGGAAAATCCACCTCCGACTCCTTTTAAAGATTTTAGCAATCCCATGTTACTTAAAACCTGCAGTATCTTTCTGGAAAACGACCTTGGCATATTAAGATGATTTGATAAGTCGGTGACAGAAACAATATCTTTTTTCCTCCCGGCAATGCAGCAGATTGCCCTTATGGCATAATCAGTATCTCTTGTTAATAATTTCATCAATTACTCTTTCATTTAAAAATTTCACCCGTTTCAGAAGACCAAAACAAAAGGTCAAGTTCATCCATAGGAATATTAACATTTTCAGCAAATTTTCTCAGTTTACGTTCAAGAGATAAATACTTTTTTTCAGTTAGTGTTTTAGGTCGTTTATTAATAACTCCGTATTTTAAAATATTTCTTATTATGTGAACATCAAGTATCGCAAGGTCACGGCCAAACCCAATGTTCCTTAAAAAATGGCTTGCCTCTTTCAAGCCCAATCCTTTTACATTCTTAACAAACCAGTGCCGTGTCTTTAAGATATCTTTTTGATTAATTTTTTCTTTAATTTTAAACCTTCCGTTATTTAAGAAAAGCTTTCTGGCTTCCAGAATGTATTTAGCTTTATTGTTCGGGAATCTTACTCCCCCTAAGTCGCGTCTTATTTTCCCTAAATTACCGCTAAAAAGCTTTCCGTTCTTTGAGAGTCTCGAAATTGCCGCATCGCAAAAAAATGCCTTTGACTGAGGTGTACATATGCAAAAGCAAAGTTCACTAAATATCCGCCTTTCACTCTTATGCCAGACTTCGCGAAACTCCTTCAATCTCTTTTTTATTTTTACTCTTTTTTTTCTGTATTCTGAGGTAAGCTCTTTTAGTGTTTTCACTTTCTAAATTTTCCCCTGTTACATTTATCTTTCAATTATAGTTTTAAACCATTTATCTCCTAAAAATTCATAAATTAAAGTCGGGAATACAATCAATGTTAAAACAGAAGAAAGAGACAGGCCGAATACAATAGACCATGCGAGTCCGGACCACACCGGGTCCCTGGCAATAACAAGAGAGCCGAGTATTGTAGTAATGGACGTCAAAAGAATCGGCCTCATACGTGTCAAGCCCGCATCTAATAACGATTCTTTTAATGACGGTAACCTTCCTGCAATCTGTTTTACATATTCAATATAAATTATTGCATTATTCACAACAATCCCAGCTAACGCTATCACTCCTATCATTGAGGTGGCAGAAAAATAAACTCTAAAAATATAAAACAAAAATGCAAAACCCGGTATAACTCCTATTAATGCAAGAGGTATAGTAGCTAAAATCAAAATCGGAATAGAAAAGGATTTAAACTGGGCAACTAATACCAGATAAATAAGAATAATAGCAACCATCATTGCAAGACCTAGGTCCCTGAAGACCTTAACTGTCAAGTCCCATTCCCCACTGATTTGCACCTTTACTTCCTTCATGCCGTCGATAAGATACTTTGCTTCAAGCAGATTAAATCCCTTTAACTCTGACTCATGTCCCGGTACTTTATATTTATAGAGCATCATCAATAAATCCACAGCCGCATAAGTAACGCTTCTTTTTCCCATCTCACCTGAAATATAAACCACCCGCTCTCTATTATCATTAACTATTACATCTTCCTGTGATTCTTTTTTCACTTTAACAAACTTGGATAAAGGAACGTAATTGCCGAGGATATTTGAAATAAATATCTTATCAAGGTCTTCGATGTTATCTCTTAAATCCCTCTTGAGGCGAAGCACAATATATTCCTGCTCAAGATTATAATCACTGTGGTAAACACCTATGACTCTCCCGCTAAAAATTGTTTCCAATTCTTTTGAAATAGACCCGACGCTGATTTTTGCCCTTGCGGCTGCTTCTTTATCAACAAAAAGAACATATTTATCGTTCTCTTCCAAAGAAGAAATGTCGATATCTTTAACCCCTTTTATGGATTTGACTTTCCCCTCAAGGTCTTCTGAAACCTCATAAAGAATATCCGGGTTGCTTGATTTCACCTTTACATAAAAGGTTGCCCTGACAGGCGGTCCTGGCGGGTCTTCAACCATAACGATCCTTGCATCGGGAAAAGAGCTAAGCTTTTTATTTAATATCTCGCGATACTCGAATGCCAAATCTTCCGATGCAGGTTTTCTTTCCTTGGGATGAGTTAAATTCAATTTTAAGGTGATCTGATGCGATCCGCTTCTTTCCGAAACCCCTTTAAACAACCCGTTGAAATCAAGAACAGGTGGCCTTCCTACGAAAGACTGTATGCTTTTTATATCCGGCTCATTCCTCAATGCCTCCATAGCACTTCGAGCAACAATATTTGTCTTCTCAACACTGGTTCCCCTGTCTAAATCAATATAAACATAAATTTGCTCTCTGTCTGCCTTGGGAAGCATTCTAAACCTTAATAATTTAAAGGCCGGAAATGACATAATAATAATTAAAACAATAAAGCAGGCCGAGAGGAAAGAAATCCTGGTTTTCCTATTAGACAACAAACCGGAAAGTGTACTTTTATAACCGGATGAAACTTTCTGGGAAATCCGGCAGATGAAGCTGCACTTATTTTCAATATCAGAGATAACTCTATCCCTGCAAAACACAAAAGCAAGCCAGGGGTTTAATGTATATGCAAAGACTAAAGACATTATTAATGCCCCCGATACAAAAAACGGTATGGGACCCATATAAGGCCCCATCATTCCCGTAACATAAAGCATAGGAATAAAAGCCAGCACCGTAGTTAAAGTAGACAAAAATAAACCTGCTCCCACTTCAGAAACAGATTGGGGAATTATTTTTTCCTTTGGGGAATCCGGGGAGCGGTTTTTATTTCTGACTATATTTTCAATGACTACTGTAGCTGAATCAACTAAAAGCCCCAGTGAAAGAATTAATGCAAACAAAGTAATTCTGTTTATGGTATAACCAAAAAGATTTCCTAACGCCAGCACCATAAGGAGAGTTATCGGAATGCTAAAAGCGACAATAATAGCCGCACGGTAATTCAGGAAACAAAGAAGCACAATAAACACAATGCAGATAGCCTGAATCAGATTCTGGACGAGGCCGCTTATTTCTTCTTTTGCTACTCTTCCTTCATCTTTTACCACTTCTATTTGTAAATCCTGTAAATATGTTTTTCGCTTTCTTATTTTTTCTATCTTTTTGTCAATATCCCGTGAAACATCTATGATGTTTTTCCCTTTTTGTTTTGAAATAGCAATAAATACAGCATCCTCGGCATCTAAACCTTTTTTATAAAAATTTACATAATCTTCTCTCTCTTCATCCCCGGCAATGACATGAGCAACATCTTTTATTTTAAGATTTTTTTCAATATTAGAGGTGATTACAATATTTTCAATGTCTTCAACCGTCTTGGCCTGCTCCTGCGTTTCGATATGGAAATATTTATCCTCTGACTTTATAAGCCCCAAATCTTTAAGCAATGAAGTGCTTTCTAAAACATCATCTATTTCATTAAGAGATGTCTTGGTATCCTGCATCTTATGAGGATCAAGTATTATCTGGAACTCTCTCTTTCTCCCGCCCATGACCTCAACAAGTGATATACCTTTAACCTGCCGTATATCTTCTTTAAGCTGATAAGCTTTTTTTCTTAAAAGAGCAGGACTTAATTTATCAGAGTATAAAGCTAAGGTTTTAATTGGAAGATCTTCCGGGTCAATTGATGCAATATAAGGCTCTCTCGCTTCGAGAGGCGCAAGATTAATCCGGCTTGATATTTTCTGACGAAGAGTTATCATGCTATCTTCAAGATCTTCACCCACGAAAAATTCAACCACGACTGAAGACCTGCCGCCGTGAATAGATTTTGAATATATATTCTCTATTGTAGGAATTTCATTCAGCACATCTTCTAAGGGTCTGGTTACAAGATGATAAACTTCATCAACCGTAGCATTCGGAAAGTCAACTTGAATATGAAAGGCAGGTGCAACAATATCAGGGTTATACTGTTTAGGCATAATAACGAATGAAATCAACCCCCACAATACAATCCCGACAAAAATGAGGAAAGAAAGATTTTTGTTTCTTATAAAATATTCTGTTAATTTTCCATATAAATTCATCTAAAACTCCTATGTTAAAAGTCTATAATTTTCTACTCTAAGTTTTTGTGTTTCTATATGTTAAGCTGATTACGCTAATTTAAACTCGGAAAAGTCTTCAAACATCCAATTA
>Ga0164318_10001758_pt1 | contig 19588 bp, 18 predicted proteins | sample GuaBasSedimGuay9_FD_113734 | JGI IMG/M metagenome (GOLD analysis project Ga0164318, IMG submission 113734) | Subseafloor sediment microbial communities from Guaymas Basin, Gulf of California, Mexico - Guay9, Core 4571-4, 0-3 cm | ecosystem: Environmental > Aquatic > Marine > Hydrothermal vents... | reverse complement strand
TCTTCTTAAATCCATCACTTCTTTCAAGAACAATATACAAAGGCTTATCAGTAACTACCATGAACTCTGCATAAGCAGGTCTGCCAAGTGCAACTTTCTCGGGAATACTAAGGGGCTCTATCCTAACATATGATAATACTATGAAGTACGCTATTGAGAGGATAAGACATGATATAAGGGTAATTGCTATAGGGACGAGTATTCTTACATCAATTAAAGTCAATATAAGTAATGCAGCAGCATGCTTTGTTAGTAAGAGAGTAGATGGCCCAATAAACATTGTCAAGGATCCTTCAATACGAGGCTTCTCAGAAAATACAAATGGTAGGAGAAACGCTAGTGGAATATATAGAGGTATTGTATTCCATTGAGAGAGAACATAGAATATGCCTAGAGACAAGATCATTGAAGGTAAGAATTTCTGGAGTTTACTATATATATAAGGTATGATCAGTATTGATAATGGAATTAGTAGAAACATATTATTCATTGTCAATGAGACATATATACCATATAGGATTATGTACACTAATGAAATTAATAATGATCTCCTATCATATAATTCACTCTTAGACGAATAACTCATTATAATTAAAATAGAGAGTATAAGGATTAATTCAATGAACAAATACTCCATGGAGCCATAGCGAGCAATTATGTTTAGTTCTAAAAATCCATATTTCAATTTATCAAGTAAGCCTAGATCTAGGTAATCAGTATATAGGACTAATTCTCTACCATAAACTATTTTATTTAGAAACCGTACATTATCATCGAATAATCCATTTACAGCAAAATCTATATCGGATACTATTATTAGTAATCCATATCCTATCTTCTCTCCATATACTAGAGTATACTGGCCCATATGATCTCCTGGTGAATAAATCTCATCACCATCTAGATCTACATAGGCATACCTTGATGTATAGCCAATTATGTAGCCAGATCGGTTTTCACTCGACATTATATAGCTTGGCATATGTAATATTAATGGTATTGTTTCATTAGAATCAGCTATGTATACTCTTGCAATAGGATAGAACCTATTCTTAGCTCTCCATATCTCATCTAAAATTGTTTGATTAGCTACTTCAATATCTAATCCCACTTCCTTAATTAATTCATTAGAATATCCTTGTTCATCAAAAATAATTACGATAGAGCCCCTATGCAATAACTTATTTACATAGTCTATGGTATCCTGATCAATTATTCTTCTCTGTAAAGGCATTATTATAGTGTATCTAGTAGCTTCTTCAATAGATAGATCCTTAATATTGTCTTCTAACTTAGCATTTAATACATCTATAAGTTTTGAATATCCCCTACTACCTGCATTAAATGGACTGTATGGTGTGGTTGTAGGAGTATTTACTGCAGCTGCCAGGAACGATATTATTATGATCATTGTTATAATTACTATGATTGTTTTACTCATCAACCTATATCCCTCTCTAATTTATGGACAATATTTTCAGCTTCACCGACATCAACTTCATGTTTTGAATAGAGATCTTTTTCATAAAGGGCAATGAATCTTCTAATAAGCTCTCCCACACTACTTGAAAAGACATTACTTATTCGATGATAATACTCCCTTAAAGTCTCTGAATACCTTGGAGGACTTACATGTCTTATCATAACACGAATAAATCTATAATAGAGACTAGTTAAAACAGCAGGTTTAAAGAAGCTCCTAAATTTAGTTTCCAATGTACTTATTGACGATTTCGCAATCTCTTCTACTAAATGACTTCTCTTACGAAAATACTTTACAATTGATTGGAGAGGTAATGAGAATCCATGTGATATTATACGTGTTGATAAAGCATATCCAAGAATAATTGAAGCAAGAAGCATTAATGGAATATTGATACTATATATTTCAGTAGAGAATTTATAAGACTCGTATAGTGGATTAAGAGGCTCTACAAGAATCTCTACATGATGCCTCCATGTAAATAGTAGATAAGGTAAAGATACTTTAATTACCTTGTTCGATAACCCATACACTGTTTCTGATATGACTTCTTCATTATCTATAAATACAGTTACTTTAAAAGGTATTTCCTTACCAGTATCTATATGAATAGGGATCACATATGGAGGCCCGATGATAATTTGTGGTAAACTTATACTTGTATCCAACTGTACTTTATTGATCCTAAATGGTACTACATAGATCATATTATGATAGTATCCTCTACCCTCGATCTTGAAGAGTAGTTTATGAAGTCCTCTACCTAAATCTAATGCTGGTATTTCAATAGAATTGTTTCCTGGAAATAAAGTTGTATTCTCTATAATGCTCTCTATATCTATATTGTTAAGATATATAGTTAAATTTAATGGATAATCTATATGGGCAAGTATACTAATAGTGAATGATTTATTTGGATACATGGTTCTTGGTATATAGAATTCACATAATGGTTTTATATATCGTAATTTTGATCTAGAAATTCCAAGGCCACTGTATACAGTATTGTATTCAAATCCATATGCCTCAACTCTAATTTCTATAGGTATTTCCTCTTTAACTAGTAATCCTCTACTAATTAGATCTTCTATAGTAGGTGGTTTTAGAGTAATAGATGTAGAACTATTTACAATTACCTGTCTATATAATGTGGTATAGTATGTATCTCCATAAATAATGATGATGGATGTATTAATTGTTTGGAGACTTCTAGGACCTATTACTTTTACCTCGATGTTAAATGTGTCATTAGCTATAATAATCTCGGGTACCATAACGTTAACATCTACATAGACAACGTTGGCTATTCTATGTAAGTATATACTTTTTAACTCATCAATTAAACCATCAATACTCTCTAGAAAACAGGATAGGGCTATTTGTGTTTCATTTATTACATACGCTTTTATAGATTGATCAGATATAAGTCCATAAAGTTTATCAACATATTCATTAATATATTCTTCAAGATCTATTCTAAGCCTATATAGTCTATAGATAATTCTCTTAACATAATCTCTGTTAGCAGTATTATTTAATACATTGAGATCAATGCCTTGCATTACGTTAACTAATTCCATTAATTCATTATAGAGCCTTGTATGTAGATAAGCTATATCACTTTCCATACTTATATTCAATGCAGTAATAATATATTCTTTTGATACATTATATTCTCCATAGGAAATTGATAAGAGTGTGTCCTTTAGAAGTAGTGTCAATGGTACAGGATCTGGTTCAATAGCTGAGGAATCAAGGGAGTGTGCTCCACTAGCTAGTATAGTAAGGACTATAAATACGACTAAGTAGAACATTAATCCTTTTCCAGCTCTTGAACTTCGTTTATTGATACTCATTTCCCATTAAGCCCCATGTAGAGGCTTAGACATACTATGCCTTGATACATGGAATAGGGCCTAGATCCATTCAAGTATCGTAAGGATTCTATATATAACAATTATCGAAAATACTGTTAGCAATGAGATATCTAGTATTGTAAGTTTAGCTCTTAATCTAATATTACGGCTTATTGATGTATAGATGAAATATATTAATATTGATATTGATAAATATACGTCAGGCCTAGTTTCACCAATGAGTATGAATGATATAATTACTATAGTCGATAGTATTGCATATACTATGATCTCTCTATCCATTATCTCCAAGCTACATCACCTTTATCTTAATAATATAGTTGTTTCCAACAATCTCTTCATCCATGACAGTAATGTTTTTCTCAAAAAATTTAGAGACAAATACTGGTACAATTATACGTATTGGATTAAATGGTTTATTCAGTAAATCGATAGCATCTCTTGACAAAGACCATAACTTGATCTTAAAAACACCGTTTTCTCTATTAATAATAATATCTCTAGAAACAATATATCTATTAACAAGTATGTCTCTGAGATAATCTCTTAAATCAACACCTTCTCCAATAGAATATTCAGTTTCTAAGACTGAAACAAGGTCTTTTATAGGAAATGATATGTATGAGACATTATCAGCAACACCTATTCCGGGTAAAACTTTTCTGCAATCAATAGCACCATTAGCAAAGACGGCTTGGATAATGTCCTTATTATAGCAAATCCTTATCTCATGACTACTTACGAGACCACTATCCTCAAGTAATTTATTTGCAAATATTGTTAAATCATTTGAATAAGTTTTCAATAATTCACGTAGGGGAGGTATATATGTTAATCCAATTGTTACTAAGAGAATGCCTAGGACAAGGGTAGATAATGATACACCAAGTACTATAGAATTGCCACTAAATATTCCAAATACTATGAATACTATGGATACTAGTGATATATTGATACCAGCTAATAAATACCGGTACTCCAAGTTAATAGCACCATAGCAGTGAATCTTAGTAAATAATCTACTAATAACGATAAAGTTATGGATCTAGGCTTTTGTGCTAAAGCTTTAAATGAATTCATGATTAATGCCAAGACTACTAAATAGAGGCCTACATTAGATATAATGCTAACTAGGAGAGAACTAAGAATTAGAAATGGAATTAATGTAAATGAGAAATTATTAGTTGATGAAACTGGGGATATCGTTTTTACTAGTAGAAGCTCTGATATAGGGCCTAATAAGATCCAATTTATATTATCTATGTGGAGCAATAATGTTATAGCTATTAAAGCTAGTATGAGAAATAGCAATGACTCAGGAAACCATAGTTTATCTAGTAATCTAATAATGGATACATTAATTATTATAACCAATAGTATTGATAATGTATAGAGTAATAATAGGCCATAAGTATTCTCCAATAAATATGTTGCAAGAAGACTAGTTAATCCTAGTAACGGAATTATCCAGATAGGAACGATTATACTTGATCTACGTAATCTTATGAAATATATGTTTATAGAGGCTATGACAGCTGTTAGATATAGAAATGTCTTTGGCCAAATATCAATATCTAGAATATAATTTGTAATAACTATTGCAGATACAAGTAATAGGTCTGCTATATATAATCGATCAAAGACCCCATACAAGGCTCTTACTCCTTTGGAACATTTACTTTACTTAAAGCCTCATTAACTATATCTTCAGACTTTTTACCTTCTATTTCTGCTTCTTCAGACAATACTATTCTATGACTCAATGTAGGTATAGCTATTTCCTTTATATCATCAGGTACAACATAGTCCCTATTATCTATTAATGCTAGTACCTTAGCAATTCTATAAAGAAATATTGAGCCACGATGGCTAGGTCCAAGCTTTACTAGTGGATGTGTTCTAACATAATTAACAATATCTGCTATATACTTTATAATCCTATTATCAACATATACTCCATAACTAATAAATGATTGAAGATCAATGTATTCCCTTAAATCAACTACCCTATCTACATCAGATGCCTCAACAAGATATAGTCTATCTGATCCCTTAATAATCTCTAATTCCTCATCATAGACATTATATGATGTATAGCATTTAATCCAAAACCTATCCCTAAGAGTAAGTGTTAATGGGTAAACACCACCAACTTCCTCTTCTAGAGGGATCTCTGTAGCCAATACATGAAATGGCTTAGGCAATTCATGGGTAACACCATCAATACTCACATTATATTCAGCCATAGCCTGTAAAAGAGCTGACTGAACACGTGTAGGAGTTCTATTAAGCTCATCAAACATTAATATATTCGTAAAAACCGGGCCTTCAACAAATCTTTTTGAACCATTTAATCCATACACATAATATCCAGTTAGATCCGTTGGTAATAGATCAGGATTTCCCTGGACACGTGCAAATCTCCCTCCAATAGCTCTACTGATACTTTTAGCAAGAAGTGTTTTTGCAACACCTGGGGGGCCCTCTATAAGTACATGGCCCCCTGCAACAAGTGATGCTATGACATGCTTTATCAAATCATGTTTACCTACAACAACCTTACTGATGACATTAACTAGTTCATTAACTACACTACGTGCTCTATCAAAATCCATAATCTCTACCCAGTCTATATAGTAACCAATTATAACATAAAAGTATAAGGTAACAATATAAGGATATCCAAGAGCATAGTATAAACTATTAAAAGTTTGGAATAAGTATTAACGTAGAGATAATTCATTATAAACCAATGTTTATTGATGATTGAAGAAATAATATATGTAAACACTATATCTAACTAAACCATTATCCACCAGGTAATATTTAATATAGAAAGAAAAGCTTTTATATTACTCATATAATTAGTATCTTAGCTTCCATAACATCTCATAAGATAGCTAACAAGTATAAGATCTTATATACAGAGATACCGTATCTGGCATGAGCAAGACAAAGATACTACTAAGACTTGCGCCAGCCTATAATAATCTTGACGATATTGATTTTTAGGAATAGAATATTTTCCAGAAATAATGAACTCGCTGTAATGATTCCATTAAAGAATAAATTTGACAATTATATGCTTCTTAAAATACTTAAGAGATATGGTCCAGACTTCATTAATAAGCTAGCAGTATTAGAGGACATTACCGACATAGTCAGATACAGAACTAGTAAAAATACCGTTATAAAGAATATACAAAGAATATTAAGTATACTTGCTTTTTTGTACATATCTCTCCTAGTCTTTGTCGTACCAGGGGTATGTAATAATGTTTATAATAAAACAAAGTTTTTGAAATCATATAGCCATCTAATGAATTCAGATGCTTTAGTCTATGTTGGCTGGGGATATATTAATGAACTATGGTAGCAAGAAATACCATATATAATCATAATTTCCTTACTAGCAAAACTTGGGAAGCCAAGAATGATTCTAAGACCATCAACTATAAGCCGTTTCTACAAGATATGTACTAAGCTCTTAGCTAAAATGTTATTGATATTAATTGATAAGATATATGTAAGAGGGCCTTTGAGTAAAATAGTTGTTGACGATATTTATGGCAAGGATTGTAATGAGAAAACTTATTCATCAATAGACTGGGGATATAATATAGTATTGAGGTACTATGTATATATTTTAAAGAATAAATGAAAAATTATTAAAGAAAAACCGAAATCAATATGCATACATTTAAGGCCATGGAAAGAAGAACTGAAGATACATATTCTGAGATAATAAATAAAGTAGTTTCGGAACAAAAAGAAGATCATGTAGATATGTTGAAGATCGTATTAATGGATATTAAAGAAAAAGAATATGTTAAAAATTACTAAAACTTATAACAAACTATATCTACGTAATGGAATTGATAGAATTAATTTAATAAATAAAATATTCTATGGAGTTCTATTGTTAGAACTATGTAATTGCAAGGTCATTATTGGTACAAGCTTTCTCTTAAATTTAATGGCGTGTACTATGGATATACATGTAGTTGCTTTAGTATCCGGTGATTATTATTGGATAAAGACTATGAGTTTAAAGACATATTATTGTAATGATTCAAACCTAGAAATCAAAGTTCTAAGAGGCAGCAAAATATAATTTATTTATGGATAATCGTAGGTTATTAGCATATTATTTTGGTGTTTAAAACTTATAATTTTAGACTTCATGATATTAATTAGTATCGTTAATAATGCATTGTATTTATCATTGGGTGAACTATTTTGCATAGTGATGGATTAATGGAGTATGTTGGAAAATATAGAGTTTATTTATCAATTATAGGGTTTCTCACTATCCTATTTGCACCATTTGCCTATAGGGACATTAATTCTCCGTATTACCTAGTGAGAATGGACTATGTTGTATGGTTTGCAACAATAATGGTTCTATTATGTACAGTATTGGATTTAAGGCAGTATTGTAGTAAGAAAGGACTCTCATTAACTCTAATACTTGAAATACTGGGTCTCTTAATCGTAGTTATAGTAAGGTTTGTATCGATAATACATAGTCTTATAATAGATCCTGGTAATCTCTACATAGGTGGCTTAATAGCTGATTATATAGTACTAAAGTATACTATTCCCATAATGATCTTTGGCTCATTTATAAGTATGGGTACAATGATATTGCATAAAGTATTCGGAGAGCCTAAGATCATATTAAATGATGGGCTCGCTTGCTCGGATCTTTTGACATATTTTAATAAATTAATTGAAAAAATTATTAACCACCCCATTATACTAGCTTTTTTAATTGGTTTCTTTATTAGGTTTTTACCAGAAGTTCAATGGTGGCCTTATCCTATTGGATGGGATACTATTGAATATATAGCTCACTTACGAGACTATGTTCTCTCTCCAGGTATATTTAGATCATATTTTTGGATGGGCGGTATGAGGAACGTGCCTCCACTCCTAGATCTGGTATTGTATCCATTTGCTAGAATAATTGATCCATGGTATGTCTTTAAATTTTATCCGCCAGTTATGTATGGCTTACTTATTTCATTAATAGCATTGTTTTCTAGAGAAGTGTTAAAAATAGATAATAAGCTAGTGGTTTTAATTGCTATAGCGGCTGGATATAATCTATTACTTCTAAGGCTATCATGGGATCTACATAAACAATTTCTAGGTACAATATTATTTTTTGCAGCTGTAATAGCTCTTGAAAAGAATAATGGCTTTAAAAACCATGTTATAGCTATTATGTTACTATTCTTATCTTCACTTGCTACTGAAATTGGAGCCGGGCTTACAGTAATACTATCACTAATAATTGTGATCAAAAATATTCCGATATTCCTAGAGAAAAAGAAATGGAAAACACTAGGTATTATAACTTCATACATCATATTATCTCTTATATCGTATCTCTTAATACTATGGTATCTAAGGAGGCCGGCTATAGCTCCTAGCCCGGTTACTGGTGCTGCACCACCAGTAATAAGATCTTTTCTAAAGCATCAGCCAGATGTATTCGCATATATAATTGTATCATATGGAACTCTCATACCATTATTGCTGATAGGACTTGACTCATATAAGAGAAAGCTTAGTTATAGTGTTTATTTAGTTATAATAATGCTTATCCTAGTTATTACTCCATGGCTAATGCCATATACAGAGGCTACTCTAGGTCAATGGGATAGATTCTTAATGACTACGACAGTTTTTGCATTACCCATAGCTCTTTCACAGCTTAGAATACTAAGACGTAGAACCTTAATTGCAATCTACATTTTAGTATTGATCCTCCCCGGATTCTATGCTACAATGAGTACGGGTTTCTATAGATACAATGACGTTCTAGTTAGATCACTTTATAGGATGCCCGGAGGCTTATCACCAGCACCTATTCCAACTGAGGAATTTGATATGCTTCTTGATGTAGCCAGCCATGTAAGAGATCTGGATCTTAGTAAAGCACCTATTATAACCTATATATACTATGGGAGATTCGTACATCTTGAAGTAAGAGATATTGATCAGACAAAACTAGTGAATATAGGGCATGAACCAACACTTTATGATGTATGCTGGATTATGCATAGATTTAATAAAACAAATGCTTACTTATTGATCAGATATATTCCGCCTGAAATGTTCAATAGAACAATAAATGCATTTCTAATAGATACAATGAGAAAACCTATATTGTGTGGACCTTACAATATAACAGATATATCTATGTCCGCGGAACCAGTATACTATAATGATAAATACATAATATTCTATATAAAAATACGCGAGAACATGGATAAAAACAAATAGCTCCTAACCTGTTCTCTGAATATATTTCTTACTATATTCATCTATTATTACAATGATCCCTGAAATCAATAGGTATAATGCTATTAAATAACTTACTAGTTCAGGCCATATGAATATCAATATTGCAAATAGTATCATTAGTATTCCAAGTACTATGCGTGGCATACTTATTCCTAAGTACTTACGTAATAATTTCTCAATATATTCATCAGACATTACAAGCCACCATATATTATTGAAGGCTGTATATTAGCTATGTAGATGAGGAAATAAAACAATTGTTTTAATCTCCGAATACATATTATTATCTAGTCTATAACTAGGTAAAGTGAATATTATGGCCCATAAGGATCGTATTGAAAGAGTATTAAAATATATTAAACGTAAGAAGATAAAGGCCGAGATTATATACTTGAAGGATAAAGCTATTTCTGCAGAAGATGCATCTAGACTCTCCGGATTCCCAGTAAAAAGTATTATTAAAACTATTATAATTATTGCCGATGGTAAACCCTATGCTGTATTAGTAACAGGTGATAAAAGAATCAATTATATTAAGTTAAGGAAAGTACTTGGATGCAGAACTATTAGATTAGCGAATAAAGATGAAGTAAAGAGATTAACTGGTTTCGAAATAGGAGAAGTAAGTCCTTTATCATTTAGACTAGATAGGATAACAAAAGTTGTTGATAAAGAATTACTAGATATGGATACTGTTCTCCTTGGAGCAGGTTCTCATAATGCTTTAGTTAAGATGAGGGCTAAAGAATTATTGAAGACCCTTAAACCATTAGTTGCAGATATCTCTAAATAATTAGGGACCGATGCAAGTAGATATTTACTTCCCTAATAATAGATAGTTGATAGAGATAGTTTTCTTAATGATTAGTGTACTATGAGGAAATAAAATGGTATACACTTGGTTAAAATATCATTTGTCAATATATATTACTTAAAGAGATGACGAGCCATTATTGATAGATACAGGTATACCAGGTTCAACAGATAACATATTGTCATATACAGAGACCATGGGATATAAGCCAAGCGACGTTTCCATAGTAGTAATTACTCATTCACATTGGGATCATATTGGTGGCTTAAGAGCACTTATTAAAAGAACTAATGCCATAATAGCAGCTCATAAGCCGGAAAGAGAATACATTAGTGATAGAGTCGATATATTGCTTGAGGAAGGAATGAATGTTAAGGGATTAAAAGTTATTCATACACTGGGACATACTCCAGGCCATATTTGTTTATTAGACATAAATACTGATTCCTTGTTTATAGGAGATCTAATGTATGAAGAGAATGGCCAGTTATACGAGATACCACATAAGTATTCAAGAGATCCAGAGAGGAATAGAGATGCTATAAGGAAACTATTGGATATAGAATTTAAACATATAATGCCGAGTCATGGAAATCCGATCATGGGAAAACAGCTGCATATGAACTTCTTAAAGAACTAGGTAGACTATGACACATACATTGACTCTCATAAATTGTTATTGAATATTATTTGGGCTGCATAATCATCATGTAGTTGTAGATTAAGCTTTGATTATTGGAAAATAATGCTTAGAGAAAAATACATTTATAAGTATGAAGGACCTTGTATAGATCTTTACTGCCATAATTCTCTTGTCGCGCAACGTACTCCTCCACCGCCAGCCTCGATCTGTGGAATAGGTACCTCTATTACCTCGATGCCAAAAGTTTTTTCAATATATTTATTGATCGATTGATTGTATCTGTCAGATACTATTTTGCCATTTCCTAGGTTTAAGGCATTAACCATAGTTATAGGGCTAGAATCCTCATGCGGGGGTTCAGAGATCTTTATACCTAATTGCCTCATGAGTAATGGAAACTCTATAATCTTAAACTCTTTTGTTTTCCAATTATATTCTAAAGCTGAATAGAACCCCATTCTTGAAGGATCAACTAAGGCATATCTTGTATCGCCTATTAATCCTAGATAAGCGAATACTACGTCTAGATGGACAGCTCCTGTTTTCCAATCTCTTATATATCCTGCAATAGGTATAGCTATTACACGTACGTCTTCAGGTAAGATATCTGCAATAAAATCGATCGTGGCAATATTTGAGCCTCTCACACCAATACCGGTCATAACGACTACATCGCTTTCAGTCTTTATTACGAAGAAATTGCCACCCTCCATAACAGCCCTTAGGAGTTTGCCATTGATAAGCCGCCACCTAGCTCTTGCAATAGGCGGCATGCCTAGTTTATAATAAATTTCATTAAGTACTAGTTCTTCTCCTCTTCTAAAATCTAGAGACATATTACATATTATTGGGTTCTTAACCCATGTGACACTTTGATCTCTTGGATAGCCTATCTTAGCCATACCTTCTGGAATCTCTATTTCTATCGTATCTAAGTCTTTAACGAATTCGCGTCCACCATTATAGCTACCATATTTATCAAGGACTACTATTGGGCGTAGGCCTTCATGTTTCAATGTATGTGCTATTCCAGATAAATCTCTAATCCAGCCATTAACTGAGGGAGTAAGTGTTCTGTCATATGCTACTCTTTTCCAAGCCCATTTAATCCAATCTCCTTTTACTATTTTAAGTTGTCTTTCAGATGGTGCTATGAGTAGTATAGATTTTTTCCTAGAATCTTCTGCTTTTAGATCTTCATATCGCATTTTATCAGTAAAACGTATATAAGTTAAGATCTTTTCCTTCCAATGATGGAAAATTTCTAGTTTTTCACGATTCCCCGCATTTTTCAACTTAATGTATTCACTATACGGCATAAGAGAAATTATCTGATCAGTTACTTGAAACATCTCTGCTGCTTTTGAATTATTTAATTTATTCTTTAGCTTCATAGGATCTATATATTCCAGTCTAGGCTGAGGAGGTAATACAACGCCCTTAGAAAATATTGACTCACTTAATTTAACCTTCTCAATAGGCGGGTTCAAGGCTAATTCGATCAATTTTAATAATGTCTTTTCTTCAATATTATTAATCGAGTCAAAATCTAAGTACATATGACTCACCTTTATTAACGCGGTTATTTAGAGACTTCATGTTATGTAAGTATGGAGAAAAAATGTATTTTGGATCTTATTATCCATTTTTCCCATCCGTATTTACTTTTGTCGATGGCCGTATAAATGATACTACTAGGTATACTACTACTGAAGTAATGAGACCATATAGCATAGGCTCTAGTTCTGCAAAACCATAAGGCCATCCTATATAGAGAGCTACAGCTGTTGCAACAAGTATACTTGCTAATATAGATAGTTTAGCAGCAATAGATGACGGTCTCTTCCAGTACAATCCTACAACAGTTGGTATAAATAATCCTGCAGATAGATACAGGTAGGCTATATCTAGTGCAACAAGGACTTCACTAATAGCTACAGCAGCTACTATCATGAATATACCGAATAATACATTGAATATTCTAAGTAACATCAGCATTGTACGTTCACTAAATTTCTTAAGAGAGCCAATGACATCGTATACTATAAGAGATGTTGCAGCAAGTAAACAACTATCACCGGTACTCATGAAAGCTGCCAACATACCTGCAAGAACTAAGCCTGCAAGACCTGTTGGAAAGACGGCTGCAACAAAACTTGGTAACGCATATTGTGGATTCTCAAGACCTCCTGAAAACAATAAATATGCTACCATTCCACCAAATACAGCTGCAAAAGCGTAGACAATACCGTATAGGCCAGCAGCTACAGTACCTATAGCTCCAACTCTCTTATTCTTAGCCGTAAGAACACGGCCCCATATATCTTGGCCTAACATGAGTCCAAAGAAGTATAACATAAACCATAATAATATAGTATCTCCTCCAACGGCTCCCCAATCGAAGAAACTGCTTGGAAGCTGTGATAAACTGAGCCCTTGACTTTGCATAGTTATGAATCCGAATACAGGAACAAGTATCAATACTCCTATAGTCATGATCCAGAATTGTATAATATCGGTTAGCGTAACCGACCACATTCCACCTAAAGCTGTATATAATAAAACAACTAATCCGCCAATAATCATTGAAAAAGCCGGATCCCATCCCAACATAGCGGAAAATACTGTACCAATAGCTATTGTCTGAGTAACAGCTACCATAAGATCATATATTGCTACTACAACTGAGCCTATGATACGTGTAGAACGATCATATCTTTTCTCTAGAAACTCACCCATGGTTTTTATTTTCAAAGGTATTATTTTAGGCGCAACAATTAGTCCATTAGCTATGACTCCCAGACTTAGCATTATTAAAAACCATACTCCAGAGATACCAAAGGTGTATCCAAGTTTACCTGATCCAATAGTACTAGCACCACCTAGAACCACAGCTGCCATAGCAGGTATGTATGTGAAAAGCACTAGTCTTCTACCAGCTACGAGATAATCCTCAACACTTTTAGCATATTTTAGCGTATAAACACCTATCCCAAGCATAAAGGCTAGGTATAGAACTACTATTGCTATATCTACGGTACCAAACACAGATCAACACCTGTGCTAGGATACGAATTATGGCTAATAGACAATAAATATTTCATCAGAAAAGACTAATAAATTTATCTATTCTCGTTCCAAACTATTTTGATATACTACGAAATTCGTATAAAAGGTTATGAACCCATACGAAATGCTTATATATTTTTAGGATAAATCTGATACCGGTGCATATGAATATTTAATTTAATTAGTAAAATAATGTAAGGTGTAGACAGTGGTACATGGTTATCATTCTAAAATCTTATTTATAGATCTATCTAGACAACTAATTAAAGTTCTAAGATTCAATGAAGAATTCTATAAGGTATACATTGGCGGAAGAGGCTTAGCTGCTAAATTCCTCATAGAACTTGTGGGCAGAGATGTTGAGGCTTTTTCACCAGATAATGTATTAATAATAGCTGCTGGCCCATTAACAGGCACGCCTATACCCATGAGTTCTAGACTACATTTTGCCTTCAAGAGCCCGGTTACACATGCATGGGGAGAATCCAGTATGGGCGGTAGCTTTCCATATTTCTTTAAACATTCCGGTATCGATGCACTAATCATAAAAGGTCGATCCAAGAAACCAGTATATATTCATATAGAAGATGGAAATGCCGAAATTAAAAGCGCTGAAAACCTTTGGGGACTAGATACACATGAAGCTGAAAAGGCATTAATAGAAGAGGCCGGTGGAAAATCAATAGCCCGAGCCATAGTTATTGGGCCAGCAGGTGAAAACCTGGTTAAGTATGCCATAATAACTCATGGTAATCCCAAGCTAGGTATTGGTAGAGGCGGACAAGCAGCTAGAACCGGTGGAGGAGCTGTTATGGGCTCTAAAAACCTTAAGGGTATAGTAGTCGTTAAGAGCCTCTCTCCACCTGTAGCCGATGAAGGAAGATTGAATGAATATGTTAGAGAAACAATTAATAAACTTGCAAAAAGTGAAAAAACAAAGACTTTGAGGAAATACGGTACTTCACCTATGATCGATCTCGGACATGAACTCGGCTTTCTCCCAACTTATTATTGGAGTAAAGTAACATATGAATACATTGAAAAAATAAATGCAAAATCCTTAGCAGAGATCCTAAGAAGCCCTATGGCTTGTATGACATGTCCCGCGGCTTGCGGAAGAGGCGTTAAAATAAATATTGATGACAATGTTATCGAAGCTGAAGGACCTGATTATGAGACCATGTACTCTAATGGAAGTTTATCTGGAATTAGAGATATCAAACATATAGTTCTAGTAAATGAATACGCCGATAGACTTGGACTAGACACAATTACCTTTGGCAATGTATATGCTTTTGCAGTTGAAGCCTATAAAGCTGGTAAACTAAAACTACCGTATAAGATCGATTATGGAGACTACCATGCTATGTTGAGATTACTTGAAGACATAGCCTTCGCTAAAGGAGATCATGGAAAATTACTTGGCCTTGGAGTAAAGGAGAGTTCTGAAAAAATAGGTTTTAAAGAAGTAGTTCATGTAAAGGGCCTTGAGCCACCGGGATATGATCCTAGGGGTCTACGTAGTATGTATATAGCCTATGCTACTAGTCCACGTGGAGCATGCCATCTTAGAACAATGGCATACGTCATAGACATTAGAGGCTTGGGCGGCCCACGTCATATGCTCACACCTGAGAAAATAAAGAAAATAATTGAATGGGAAGATTGGTGCTCCATGTTCGACTCATTACTTCTATGCAAATTTGGTAGAGACTTTTACTCATTCAAGGAAATGACTAAAGCATTAAACGCTGTAACAGGGTGGAATGTAGATGAAAAATGGGTTAGGACAGCTGGACATAGAATAACTACATTAGTCCATTATTATAACAGAGGTATACATAATTTAGCAAGTAACTATGATGTAATACCAAGTAAATTATTTAAACGATCTATTGATGGAAAAGAGCCAATAACTAAAAGTGAGTTTGAAAACGCCCTTAAAACCTATTATGAAATGAGAGGATTCAATGCAGACGGTACCATGAATGAAGATATGCTGTTAAAATTAGGTCTAAAAATAGGAGATATTGATTTATAAATATTCTTTTTCATTCTTGGTAAATTATTAATCAAATATTCTAATGTTACAAAATGTCACTAGATAAGCCCAGTATTAAAAAATAAATTGTTAAAGCTTATTTACCAGATTCTATTTCCCTTATGGTGTCTGTAAGAATTTCTAATCCTTTTTCTAGGAGTTCTTCTGTAATCACTAATGGTGGTAATAGTCTTATTACATTTGAGTATCGACCAGCTTTCCATACAATAATGCCTTTCTTAAAGCATTTGAGCTGGATCTTCTTTGTTATATCAGTAGCAGGTTTCTTAGTATTCTTGTCTTCAACGATCTCTATTCCAATCATTAAACCTTTTCCTCTAACTTCTCCTACATACTTAGAGGCTTCAGCAAAGTCTTTAAGATACTTTAAAGCTTTTTCACCTAGTCTTTTAACATGATCAAGTAACCCTGTTTTATTAGCGAAGTCTATAGCTGCAGCACCTGCCGCCATTGCAGCAACGTTTCCTCTAAACGTACCTAAGTGTCCACCGGGAGTCCATGTATCAAGCTCCTTCCTATACATTATTGCAGATAATGGTAGTCCAATACCGCCAATGGATTTCGCCATAGTTATTATGTCAGGCGTTACTCCTTCATGCTCGCATGCAAACCAAGTACCTGTACGTCCTAATCCAGCCTGTATTTCATCAACTATTAATACAATATTGTGTTGTTTAGCTAGTTTCTCAACCTTTCTTAAATATCCAGGCGGAGGTATTACGATACCACCTTCTCCCTGTATAGGCTCAATAATTATAGCGGCTGGCCTAGGAACCCCTGAATACGGATCTTCAATTATATGTTCTAGATACGTATAACACTTCATATCACAATCAGGATATTCTAGTCTGAACGGACATCTATAGCAATATGGATATGGTGCAAAATGCACTTCCGGTCCTAGAGGAGAGTATAATTCCTTGAACTTCTTGCTACTTGTTACTGCAAGTGCCATTGTTGTTTGACCATGATAAGATCCATCAAAAGCTATCACAGTATGTCTTTTAGTTATATATTTAGCCAATTTCACAGCAGACTCAACAGCATCAGAGCCCGTTGGACCACCAAATAATACCTTAGCATTTCTATTCATATTTCCTGGAGCAATCTCTATAAGTCTTTTAACAAGTTCTTCTCTAGCTATAGTTGGAAAGTCAAGAGTATGAGTAATCTTCTTTAACTGCTCTATTGTCTTACTAAGTATATCCGGGTTACTATGGCCGAAGTTTAATACTGAAATTCCTGAGAAGAAATCAATAAAGACGTTGCCATCAACATCTCTTATTGTAGCACCCATGGCCTCACTAGGCACAAACGGGAGGTTTCTTGGATATAATACAGCACTGCTTTCCAATTCCTTTTGAAGCTCTAAGATCTTCCGGGCATTAGGACCCGGGGGTTCAACTACTATATATGGAGCATTTTGGAAATGGAGATCTTTATACGAGACCATACATACACACCTTATACAACATTTAATAAATTTAAAAACAATCTAATCAGGTATGATCCGAGTTCCGGATTTTCCTATTAGTGCCTCATACGCTTTTTTCAGATGTCCTATGATCGCTATTTTACCCCCGTTTTCTATGAATCTTATTGATGCTAGTATTTTTGGCCCCATGCTACCTGGTTTGAAGTGTCCTTCTTCAAGATACTTCTTTGCCTCACTAACTGTCATGACATCTATTGGCCTCTGATCAGGCATGCCATAGTTCAAGTAGACCTTCTCAACGTCAGTCAATATAAGGAAAGTTGAAGCACCAAGAGCTGTTGCCAAACGCTCACCAGCAAGATCCTTATCTATGACAGCCTCTACGCCCTTTAATCCATTACTTTCTTTAACTACTGGTATTCCTCCACCACCGCTAGCAATAACAATGAAAGCTTCTCTGACAAGTTTCTTTATGGCCTCGATCTCTATGGGGCCTATGGGGTCTGGTGATGGTACTACTCTTCTCCATCCACCACGTGGATCGGGCTTCATAACCCATCCAAGTTCCTTAGATATCTTTTTAGCCTCAGCCTCCTCATACCAAGGACCAATATACTTCGTAGGATTCTGAAAAGCAGGATCATTCTTATCAACTAGAACTTGTGTTATGATCGTTACCAATCCTTTAACTTTTTTCCCTAATAGCCCTCTTTCTAATAATTTATTGTAGAGGCTTTGTTGTATTAGGTATCCTAGCCATCCTTGTGTCATAGATCCGGCAATATCGAGTGTCATTGGAGGTAAATTCTTCAACTTAAGACCAGCCATCATCCACTCAGCAATAATACCAACCTGAGGCCCATTACCATGAGTAATAACGATCCTGTAACCTTCCTCGATAATTCTAATCAAGAACTCTGCTGAACGATAGGCATTCCTCCAATAGTCCTCAGGTGTTCCTCTTTCGCCCTTAGTCTGAAAAGCATTACCGCCAAAAGCGACAACTAGAAACTTACTATCTCTATCCAAGATCTAAGCACCTATTACCTAGATACTTACTTGAGTATCATGCGGCTTAATGTTTAAGGAGAGAAAAATACCATTAATTGTATTTATTGTTATAATCCACCACCTAATATGAGTGCGAGTACCGCCTTCTGAGCATGTAATCTATTCTCTGCTTCATCGAAAATAACCGAGTGCGGTCCATAGGCAATATCTTCAGTTGCTTCTTCGCCCCAATAAGCTGGTAGACAATGCATAAATATATAATCGTCCTTAGCATGCTTTACTACTTCAGCATTTATTTGATAAGGTCTGAAGTCTCTAAGCCTTTTCTCTTTTTCCATTTCGGGTTTACCCATACTATGCCATGTATTAGCTATGATTACATCAGCATCCTTAGCTGCCTCAATAATATTTGTTGTAATAACTAGTTCAACCTTATTCTTCTTTGCAAGTCTTGTAGCTTCCTCTAATATTTTAGGATGAGGATCATATCCTTCAGGTCTAGCAATGTATAAATGCATCTTCATCTTAGGAGCTGCAAGCATCCATGAATGGCATACATTCCATATGTCTCCAGCATACATAACCTTTAGTCCTTCAAGCCTTCTCTTCTTCTCCCATATGGTCAGTAGATCTGCTAATATCTGACATGGATGCTCAAGATCTGTTAATGCATTTATAACGGGGTGTACCATGTACTTGGCATATTCCTCTACTTCTTCTTGCTCATATGTGCGAATAACTAGAGCATCAACATACCTGTCAATAACCATGGCTGTATCTTTAATGCTTTCTCCTCTAGATAATTGCATCTCACTTGGTCTCATGTAAAATGCTTGTCCGCCTAATTGAGCCACAGCAACTTGAAACGATAATCTCGTC
>Ga0164318_10001757_pt1 | contig 19591 bp, 9 predicted proteins | sample GuaBasSedimGuay9_FD_113734 | JGI IMG/M metagenome (GOLD analysis project Ga0164318, IMG submission 113734) | Subseafloor sediment microbial communities from Guaymas Basin, Gulf of California, Mexico - Guay9, Core 4571-4, 0-3 cm | ecosystem: Environmental > Aquatic > Marine > Hydrothermal vents >... | reverse complement strand
TATATTTTCCTATTAGAAGGCAAAAATTATTTGCATAGCCGTAGCTATGGAAATAATATTTAACGCAGTAATAGGGAAATATAAACGATTTATATGGCGTGTTTTGGTATTAATTTGGTATAAATAATCTAATCTATCAACAGCAAAATTAGATAATCCTTAATCTATCAATAGAGTTTTGTATAACTTTCTTTGTGTCTGAATTCTGCTCAATTTTAAGTGCTTGTATTATATCTTTTAAAGCATAAGTATATTCAGTTTCTCCAATAAGCCTAGCAGCATTACTTCTTACTTCGGCATTATTATGTCGCAGTAAACCAATATTCCAGCGCACAGCAGGGCGAGAACGCATCGCATTTAAACTATTCATTGCAGCTATTACATCCTCTGAATTATTACTATAAAGTTTCCAAAATAATTTCTTCTCTTCATTACGAAGCTTTTTATCAAATAATATTGGCTTAATATTAATCTCAGGACGAATCCACTTTTGGTTATAGGAAATCATATCATTGGAACTAACCCAACGTACAATTCTTGGTATCAACCATCTCATACCGGGTGTAGACTCAGGATGCCCAGCAAAAACAAAAAGCTTCCCTTTTCCAATTTTCTCATTCAAGCTGAATGTACGTCCTGGTGTTATTCCTTCTGGAGCAAAATTGTCTGGATGAATATCGGTAACAAATGTTGCAATTTCATTATAATCTGATTCTATAGAATCTGTTTGAGATAAAACAGGACCATCATAATATTGAACAAAAGTACTTTTACCTTTTAACTCAGGAAATACTTTCATTCCTTCATCTGTCAGTGCAAATTGCACCAAGCCTCTACCCCTATTATAATGCTTTCTGTCTATATGAATGGAGCTAGCCATTGCAATACTTGGATAACCAGCAGTAGATGATAATAAATAAGCTCCTGCACAGATTCCAACAACTCCTTTACCTTGATTCTTTACAAAATCAATAACTAATTCTTTTCCTGATTGACCAAGATTATTAAGCTCCTTACTTCCGCTTCCTCCAGGAAAAATAAGCACATTTATATTATCCAATTCTCCCTTCTGAATATCAACAGCACTAATTGGGAATGCAATAATTCCAGTATCAATTCGTAATGCTTCGATAGTTTCAATAACAGAAATAGCACCTGCTCCATTTCCATCAAATACTCCAACTAGTATATGATCTTTACCTTTTTCAGATTGAATTTCCGTATATTTTTCAACATTAGTATTACATGCACTAACAAATACAAGTACAAATAAAAAAACAATTGAGCTAATCTTAGTCATAAGGCTTATTTTTTAGCTATGCTATATCTCTATTCCAAATTCTTTCTTAAATAAATCTTGAACATCTTTTGATGTTTGCTCATAAAAAGCTGCAACTTCTGATTTCTTCATCCCATTCTCTCTCCAAAGCTCCATCTGCTTATATGTTTTAGCAAATATTGCATCTTCATGAGGTTTTATCTTTTGTCTTATACCTGTATTATCATCATTGGTAAGAGCATTGATATTAATATAGAATTTAGAAGCAAACTTACCCCAACGAATAGGAAATAATTCTTTTTTTAGTTCTAAAGCGGCATAACAAACAGGAGAATCTTTTAATTTCTCATCTCTTTGTACAACCAATGGAACATCTTTTCCTCCTTTTATCCAGGTAGGTACTACTACTGAAGTTAATGGAAAACCAACTACTGACCAAAGTGTTGTCAGTTCAGCATTCTCACCTTTCTTAACTCCTTGCACTACACATGAAGAAGCGCTACTTTTTCTTGGAATAAAGTCGTGAAAAAACGCATAAGTTGGAGTATTTTCTGGCACTTCAGCATACTGTTTATAAAGATCTGTTTTAACTAAAGAATGCTTTAAACCTCGAGCTACATCTTGCAAAATAAATTGTGCATCAAAATTATTAGTTGACATGGCATTATAGAATAATTCGTTGGCAGTATTATATCGAATATATCCACTGCTTTCTTTACCAAAGCTACCCGTAAAAGAATAATTTCCTCTAATAATGTAGCCAAAAGGAGCAACTGTTGGATCGTTTGCATCAAATTTCACATAACCCTTATTATTCACCTCAAACATAGCAGCACCATTATTGGCGTCTATAACACCAAAATTAGCTTCTAGTCTTGTTGGCTTAGGAAAAGCATCAAGAAATTTCTGAAAATCTTCAATACTAGCACAAGTTTCAAGTGCCTCCTTCATTAAGTGGCCTTCAAGACCATTAAGCTCAACTGTATCACCAATATTAAGATTATAAGAAGCAGAATTCATTATTGCAAAACCTGCGCTATTCATTCCTATCCATATACTCTTTCCCTTAGTATCACCTGAATTTACAAGCCCCATATACTCAAATTTATCGCCCTTGAAGTACATTATTTTATTGTGAACAGCCCATGTATCTCTATTTTTCCAAAGCAATGGTCGACCATCTTTTGTGTATTTACCAGAAATAACAGCAACAGTACATGCCGAGGCTCCTAAATGAAAAAGAAATATTGAAAATAATATTATTGATATTTTCTTGATATTCATGATATTATGCATTAAAATATAAATTTGTAAATGACTGTTTCAAAAACGATAATAACAGCCGATGCCGATGCATCGGGGCAAAATTTGGTGTTTTTTCTAGCAAAGACTACTTAGCAGGAAACCACCCACCATCAGATGTATTCACACCATCAGCATTACCTTCACCGCCAAAAGAATACACATCAACTCCAAGTACATTCAATTCTTTAGATGGAATTGGAAAATTCATTATTGTTCCCTTTTGCAATCTGTCAGTTCTTCTCATATCGAAGAAAGAACCTCCAAAACCAGCAACAAATAATTCTATATCTCTTTCGTAAAGAATAGCATCAATAATTTGATCTTGCGTAGAAGAAGCTGAAAGGCTGGGCAAATTACCACGAGTAGACCTAGAGCTAGCATTAAGTATTGCTGTAGCTTGACCTATATCATTCATTCTAGCATAAGCTTCTGCCTTTATTAATTCTAACTCATTAGTATAGAATTCTGGAAAGAAATCAGGATTTGAAAAAGTATAAGGTATTCTTGTATAAGTATAGAATGAATAGTGATAGTAACCACGTTCTGGCTTAAAAGGGCAGGTATTGTCATGAGTAAAATCACTAGTAAGGCGAGCATCAGCAGATGTAGCAACACCAGGATCGGAGCCATTAGTTAATCTCCAAGGATAATTATTATCCATAAGATGAATAATACGTGCATCTACTCTTACCCAGTCATCTCTTTCGTAAGTATAATGAAAAACCCATTGCTTCCAGTTTACATTATCCATATATACTTCAAAATTGCTTGTAATACCTTTCTCAGCATAACTAAGTACTGTACTCCAATCTGTAGCATTTGTTTCAGACATATTTCTCGCAGAATAAACCTTAAAACGAGCCATATAAGAATATGCCAATTGAACTAGTTCTGAATTAGTATATTCTTTACCATTAATCCAATCGTTAGGAATAATAAAGTTACCATTTTCGCTTATGCTAATACATTTCTGCAGTGAACTTATTGCGGCATCTACAACTTCATTATATGGCTTAGTCTGCTCTGATGCAGGGTCTATAGTTTCGTCGGTAATAACAAATGCTTGATCGTAAGTAAGTCCAAGATTCCCAAGAGAGAGTCCTTGAATAAAATAAGAAAAAGCCTTCACCATTTTTGTGTCTTCTCCTGTACCATCAGAACCAATTGTTCCTATCTCCATACCATCATCTATTACTTTTAGCACATCATTTGCTGTATTAAGTATACTATAATTTTGTTCCCAGTAATGCTCAAAAATATAAGAGTATGCATAACTCTCTGAATTGTCAAGTTCAGGACGTGGTTCGGAAGATAAATCTCTCATTCCACTATTAAGCCACGAGCTAGTACCTTGATCGGCCATAGTCATCATCGCCATTTGTGGTGACCAACTATGCGTTTGAGTACGGATATACCAACCATAAAACATACTCGATGCCACTCCGTAAACTGATTCTGGATCTGAGTAAATATTCTCAATACTAGGATTAGTAGTATTTTCTACATCAAGCTTCTTAGTGCACGAATTAAAAACTACTGATGTAAATAAAAACAAGTATAATATTTTAGTTTTCATATGTTTAAGATTTATTAATTTGATGACACCTGTCTGCCAGCAGGCAGGGGAAACTCTCAAGACAAATATTAATCATGACCTTGTGGGTCACAATAAGATTAAATTTTGTCATGTTCGTTTCATATTAAATGATTTTGAAATAATTAAAATATAAATTGTAATGAACCAGAAATAGTTCTAAAATTTGGATAACCAAAATTATCGAAAGCAAAAGTAGAAAGATCTCCAGTAGAAGCTACCTCAGGATCGTATCCACTATATCCAGTAAATGTTACTAAATTTCTACCAATCAAACCAAGTTTAATTGACTTTATGAAATTATCGTTTTTAGGTTTATAAGTATAAAATACTGACAATTCACGAAGTTTCAAATAAGTACCATTCTCTACAAAATATGAATTGATTGATTGTTCATAGAAGTTACTATAATAGAATACTGATTTCTTTTCACTTTCAGCTTTTCCACTTTGATCAAACTCTATTGCTCTTGCATCGCGGAAAGTATACTGATGAGTATAATTATATACATCACCACCTTGTTTCCAATCAAGTAGCATATAGAATGTGAAATTCTTAAAAGAATAAGTAGTAGAAAGATTCAAATGGAAATCAGCATTTCCATCACCAATAGCAACTTTATCAGCATTTCCATCACCATCTTCATCATAGAGAATACCTTTTTCTTTAGTAGAACCTTGAGTTCCCTTTTCAATTACAAAACCATCGCTATTAACTTCATAATCATTAATAGTTTTGCCAGCAGGTAATTGCTCTGCCATCACATCCATACTTTTTACCCAATCGTAGCCATAAATAATTCCAAAAGATTCTCCTGGATTAATATAATATGCACTATGAGGGCCTGTATAATATGCAGGAATAGAAAGGCTCTCCATAACCTGAGTAATTTTGTCAAAATTTAATCTAAAGTTAAGATTATGATCTTTAGAATCTATTGCATTAATGCTTAAAGACATTTCTATCACATTTGATTTAATATCACCAACATTTCGCCATTGATATGGATAACCAAGGTGAGAAGCCAAAGGAACTTTTGCAAATGCTCCAATAGTATTATTAATAGAGTAACTTGCTGTAAAAGTAAATTTCTCCAAAAACTGCGCATCAATCGCAAATTCAAGTTCACTAGCTTCAGAAGGCTTTAGGTTAGTATTTCCCAATTGATCACGATAAACTTGCCCATTATTAAAATAGTATGTTTCGTACTGCCAAGAGAATCCTGGACGTAATCCAGAAGTACCATAAGCAGCTCTAATTTTCAACTCTTGAAAACCTGGAATTTTGAAATCTTCACTTATACGATACGCTGCTGCTACACGATAATAACTTTGCCAGCGTTCATTTTCTCCAAAAAGAGAAGAACCATCTCTACGATAAAGACTAGAAAATAAATACTTACTTTTATAATCAAAATCTACTATACCAAAATAGTTGATTGCTCTAATAGCTCCATCATATGAATGCAATGTAGATTTTGTAGGGTCAGTATTAGTTAATTGAGGAATACCTGGCACAACAAAATCGCGGCCAGTAACACTAAAATCGTGATACTCTTGATCTTCGTACAAATAACTAACTTTAGCTTTTACTAAGAAATCGCCAAATGTATTTATATAATTAGCTGTTGTTTGAAATGTTTGACTCTTTGAACTATAATTCTCTTTATAAATACTACCACCAATACTAGCTCCACCTCCGTATAAATAACCTTTTGGAGTTAATGTATTATAGTATTTATCAAATTTCTCATAGCTATAAGCAGCATCAATATTAATGCATTTATTAACTTTAAAACTTCCTTTTAAGTTGGACATAAATGTACTTTTATTTGAAGTTCTGTTTCGATAATAAAGAGGATAAAGAGGATTCTCTTCAATGCTCCATGGATCTGGTAAAATTAAGTATGGTGTTCCATCAGGATTTTTCTGATTCAAGTCAACATCAGGATTAATAAAAAGTAAATCAAAAAAACTATTACTTGAGCCTGGTTTATCACTATTGGAAGTTATATAAAGACTTGAGGTAGAAAACTTAAATTTCTTGCCTATTCTAGTATCCGAATTGAATCTAAAGTTGCGGCGAGTATACCCATCAGTATTAAAAATAATACCTTCGTTATGATGATTCTCAAAAGAGAAGAAGAGATTTGAAGTTTTAGATTTAGTAGCAACCCCTATATAATTAGTATAATAATTTCCACTCTTAAAAAACTCTTCTTGATGATCTCTAATCAATGCAAATGGTTGATCAGCATAACCTGAATCAGTTAAAACTCTACTTCCACTAACTACATTTCCATCAGCATCATATTGCACATTCTCATATTTGGTATATGGGAAACTGGCATCATCAGCTGCTAGTTTATAAGGATGATGATTTGATTGCTTAATATTTTTTGCTAGGCTAGAATTACCAAACTCATTACGAAAAACTATTTCGTAAGAATCGGTCATTTTTTTTCCTCTTTTTGTAGATATAACAATAACACCACCAGCAGCTCTAGAGCCATAAAGAGCAGATGCGGCAGGTCCTTTTACAACCTCAATACTTTCAATATCATCAGAGTTAAAATCGGAAAGTGAAGTTTGTATCATAATACCATCAACAATAATTAATGGTTCGTTATTTCCTAACATAGAAGTTACACCTCTCAAACGAATAGAAGTCCCTGAGCCAGGTTGACCACTTGCCTGTGTAACAACCACACCAGCAACTTTACCTTGCAAAACACTAGCCGCAGAGCTAGCAGGTACTTTTTTAAGTTCAGCAGCATCAAGATGTTCCACTGTTACAGTAAGTTTCTCGCGTGGGGTCTTACCAGCAACACCAGACACTATTACTCCTTTTAAACCCATTACATCTGCATGCATCCTTATTTCTAATTCACTAACATTAACTACAGAAACTGTCTGTGTGGTAAACCCAAGATATTTAATTTCCAGCATTGTAATAGAGCTTGGAACCTCTATACTAAACCGACCTTCAATGTCAGAAATAGCATGAATACTCTTATTCCCAACAGCAACCACTGTAGCTCCAGGCAAAGATTCACCATAATCATCTCTTACAATGCCATCAATCTTTTTTAATGAACCTCCTTCTGTTGCTTTAATTTCTTCATCCTTCTTTGCAAGAACATAATAATCACTTCGTATTTCTTTAAATTTTACATCTTTACCTTTAACTAAGAGAGTAAGAGCCGAATTAATATCTTTTGAATTGAGTATCTCGTCTGAAACACTTTGTGTAATAGTAAAACTTATACTTGCATCATATGTAATAGATACATCAAATTTCTTCTCCAACGACTTCACAATCTCTGACAGTGGCACTGTAGATTGTTCAGCAGAAGATGCTTTTACTATCGAAATTGAACTTGTCAATAGTAAAATTAGCAATAAAATAGTTGTGTTTTTCTTCATAATTAATACTTTAAATGTAATATTATCCTAAGCCTCATCAACATCTTAATACTTTAAGAAGTGCTTAATAAAGCCCATATTAATATGTTATGTGATTTATTTAATAATAATTGTATCGTTTTGTTGTACAATCTCTCTTTTTAGTATAGCTGATAAACCTTTGAGTATTAAATCAACATTTTGAGATGGAGCTGATCCTCCTAATCGTATTTTAGAAAAACTTTCCTCATTGATGATAAGCGTTTTATTGTAATTATTCTTAAATACTTGCGCTAGGTCTGAAAGTGAAAAATTATCGAATTTTAGTCTATCGTACATCCATGCAGTATAAATACTTGTATTAATATTTTCAAGACTTAATTCTTGTGAACTAATACTATAGAAGGCCTTTTGTCCGGGAACAATCATTGTTTCATTAAAATTTCTATTATCAAAAGAATTTAATTTTATACTTCCTTCAACAAGAGCTACCAAAGTACCTTTTTCAGTTTCCTTTACGTTAAACTTTGTACCAAGTACGACTATATCATAGTTTTGAGTTTCAACAGTAAAATTTCGCCCATGAGATTTTTCAATCTCAAAATATGCTTCACCATTCATACTCACTTTTCTATCAAAACCCTTTAAAAAAGAATTGCTATATGTAATTTCAGCATCATCATTTAGTATAATTTTTGATCCATCAGGAAGAGTTAGTTCATTACCATCAATATCGCTAGAAGCTATAGTTACAGTAGAGTTCAAATCATTAACAATAAAAACAACGCCTATCAATAGACCAATAAATATTGCAGCATACTTTAACGTTTGTTGAACTATTTGCCTTCTGCTTATTGAAGCTGGTTTCTCTATTTCTTTACTAATTAATTCAGAAATACGAGCTTTATCAAAATCAAGCTTTGGCTCTTCAATATTATTCCACAATTCAGTAGAATCGTCAAGAGCTAATTTAAACTCATCATCGGTTTTTACCAACATTTCTATGAACAACTCTTCTTCCTTAGTTGTTTCATTAGATTGGTGTTTTGCAATAAGATTCCAATATTCTTCTCTCATAATAATATTGTTTTCTTTAATTAGGGTTTTATGAATTTCTTTGTTTCTTTCCCATCATCTCCTGAAATAGTAAGCAAATACATACCATTTTTCAGAAACTCAGTATTTATCTGAATATTTGAATAAGAAGAATCATTTTCAAAATAATGTTTATAAACAATTTGACCGGTAATATTACTTATGGTCAATAGTCTATTACTAAAATCACTATACTCTACATTAATATATGAGCTAACAAATGTTGGATATATTGAAAATTCTGTAGTTCTTTGATTGTTAAGTTCCTTCTCAATATCAATACTCATATATTCAGACCATCCATTATCCTTATAGATATTATCGTTTTTAGCTCTAACTCTAAATCTGTGCAAATCTGTACTAGTATAACTATAGCTATACAATTTGGTTTTTATATCATCAGAAATCTCAGTCCAATCGCTATTACCAACTTTAACTTGCAATTCGTAATCTGAAGGACTAATAATCATAGGATAAAACCATTCTATATCAACTGTATTTTTCTCAAAATTAAGTCTTGGTGTGTTCATTTCAGGCACTGGTAACATATCGACCACCGCAGCGGTAATATTGGAATATCCTCCAGCATTAAAACCATTTTCAGTATCGTACCATCCATTAGACGAACCCCACCAACCCATATTTAAGTGATAGAAATTTGTTCCTGATGACACTTTTAATCCATCACCAACAACGGCATGTCCTGCTCCACTAGAAGTATATATTGCAAACTGAACAGGATAATCACTTTTAATATTATTTCTAACTCTTTCCCAAAAATCAGAAGCTGACTTTGTAATATACTCTGCCGTATATCTAAAATACTTATTTGCAGCAGCAGGTATTCTATTAATATTAGATGTTGAACCATTATATTCAAAATCCATATCTACAGAAACAGCTGCATGATAAGCTAGTTTACCAAGTTCCTCTCTTTGAGCAGAGCTAGTAGCTTTTTTATAATACTCATCTAGTATATCATTCCAATTATAGTATTCCTTATCAAAATGTATGGAATGAGGCCCTTTTGTTGAGCCATAACTATCATTATAAGAATGACTTCCCACACCTATTCGTGGCCACTTATAATACTGTAGTAATTCTGTAAATGTTATAGCAACACAACCAACAGCATAATTGCTAGGAGTGTAATAATTAGTTACATTAACAGTATGATTATTTTCATCCTTGCAATTTACTTGACCATAAAGAGAACTTAATAAAGGGCCATATTGCTCTTTAGTATACTTAACACCATTGGTAAGTATTACGTTCCACTTTTCTCTATTATTAGAATAATAAATAGTGTTCTGCGCATTGTCAAGTACAGAATTTGAATAATAATCTACTATTAAATCATAGAATGATATATTATTATCAATTCTTGAGTTAATATTTATACTATTGTCTAAAGAGAAAGCTTTAATAGGAGGTAATTGTTTATAGGCACTAATAACAATAAATGCATTTCTATAATTGTATATAATTGCCAATGTATCATCAGCTTTAGTAATAGGATAGGCAACGTAGTCCATCCCATTAATACTATTTTTAATCTCAAAACTAATACGCACTTTATTAACATCAAAACTGTCTACTTTCTGAGCAAAAACAGATAATGAAGTAAGTACAATAAGTATTAAGGAAAAGAGTATTTTAAACATATACAAAGATAAAGAAAAAAGTCAGCATCAATATGATGCTGACCAAAATACACACATTTATTTAACTAATGAAAGCTTTTTCGTAGTAGTTGTGTTTCCTATTGCTACTTGAACAAAATAGATTCCACGATTTAGCTCAGATAAGTTCATTCTAAAAGAACCTACATTTGCATCTACTGTTTTATTAATAAGTTGTTTTCCAGTAATATCATAAACCTTAATATCAGCAAGTTTGTTAATAGCAGTAAAGCTAATAGTAACATAATCAGTTGCAGGATTAGGATAAATATTCACTGAAGAATTTATTTCGATATAGTTTTTAATTCCAACTGGAGGAGGAGCTGGGAAACTACCATTCTCAGCAGCAGCAACCATACTTCCAACTAATAAATCTAAATCAGCTTGAACTTTTTGAGTTCCATCACCAATTGAAGCCATTCTAATACTAGAAGTAATTACATTGTAACGATATAATGCAGAAACTTTACCAGCAAAATCATAATCAGCAGGACCCATTTCGTAAAGAGCTGTTGCCTCAGAAGTAATATCTAATGCGTCAGCATAATATACAGAAGACCATTTCCATTGAATAGTATCAAGAGTGTTAAATGTATTATTTGCTGTTTTAAGCATCATTTCACAACCATTATAAGTACCAAGAGTATCATCAGCATGAGACTGAGCTACATATTTTTCAATACCCATAACATCATAAACAAAATCACCAGCGACAAAATCTTTTGGTGCGGAGCCATAAATATCATAAAGAAAATCAAGACCATCAACCCAAACAACTCCTGCTGAATCAACAAATTGCTGTAAAGCTGAATTAAATTTCACACCATTTACCGTATCTGTTTCATCCCAAAGGTATAAGTTAACACCATCACTGCCTGTATACCATATAACCATATCGTAAGCTTTAAGATCATCAAAAGATGGAGCTACTGAGTCAATCATAAAAGTAGAATTAACATAACCAGCATTAGTTAATGCTGTAGCAATAGTTGCAGATTCTGTACTACTAGTACCGTTATCGTCTACTAAAAGAACACTATAACTAGAAGTTGGAGGTGTTGGTGCAGGAGCAAAAGTACCAGCAGCAGCAGCAGTAAGCATATCACTAACTAATAAATCTAAGTCAGCTTGAACTTTTTGACTACCATCACCTATTGAAGCCATTCTAATACCAGAAGAAATAACATTATAATTATATAATGCTGAAACTTTACCAGCAAAATCATAAGCTGCAGGACCCATCTCGTATAAAGAGTTAGCCGATGCCGTAATGTCAAGCGCATCAGCATAATATACAGAAGACCACTTCCATTGAATAGTATCAAGTGTTGTAATTGTATTTGCTGCTGTTTTTAAGTACATTGGACAACCATTGTAAGTACCTAAACTATCGTCAAGATGAGACTGAGCTACATATTTTTCAATACCCATAACATCATATACGAAATCTCCAGCATTAAAATCTACTGGTGCAGAACCAAAAACATCATAAAGATAATCTAAACCATCAACCCAAACTACTCCATCAGCATTAAGATAGTCTAGTAAAGCAGGGTTAAATTTAGGCCCTGTTACAGTATCTGTTTCATCCCAAAGGAATAAACCAACACCATCACTACCTGTATACCATATAACCATGTCATATGCATCCATATCGTTGAAAGTTGGAGCAACTGTATCGATATTAAAAGAAGCATAAGTAACTCCAGCATGAGCTAAAGCTGTATCAATCGTTACAAATTCGGTAGAACTTATTGAGTTATCATTAACCAAGAGAACCGAATACTGAGCATTTGTTACGCCAATAGTAAGAGCAAAGGCGATTAAAAGTAAGAATTGTTTCATTTTACAATAATTTAATTAATAAAAATATTTTAACACTATTATGACGCGCCATTTTTATCAATACCCTACCTTACTATTATATAATTATTAATAATTGCATAAAAAATGGAATAATGATTATGATAACCAATTATTCCATTAAATATATTTAAGTAATTCTATTTTCTAGTCATTCTTTACTTCAACACCAATATTAAGTACTTTTACTATATCACCCATATCATTATACACAGGAGTATAGGATTCTGAAATTGTAAATGCATTTGCACCTCTAACAATCTTATGTTGTTTAGTAACTGTTTCTCCAGCAAGCACATCTTTCCATAATGACTCAAACTCCTCAAGTTCTTCGTTGGTTAGTAAAGACCTAAGATTTTTACCTTCAACAATATCATTAGAGACATCAAGCAATCTTTTAGCATTCTCATTAATGTTAATAATATTACCCTCAACATCAAGCTCCATAACAATATATGATGAATTAAGTGCATCTAGAATACCATTCATATCCAGTTCTCGACGAGCAGATTCTTCCTGAGTAGTTTGAAGCTCTTCCATATTTTGACGCATTTCTTCTTCTTGGGCGGCTAATTCTTCTGATTTAAGTTTTGACTCTTCTAATAATTGAACAGTTTGAAGATTTACTCTTACACTAGAAATAGTAGAAGCTATACTTTCTGCTAATTGTTCAATAAATGAGATATGATAGTCATCATACTTATAAAAACTAGACAATTCTATCACTCCGTAAACCTTTTCGTTAAATTTAAGAGGAACAAGCAAAATAGTATTGGGCTTTGCTTCTCCAAGTCCACTTGTAATAGATGTATAACCCTCAGGCACATCAGTCATATAAATCCTATCCTCTTCTTGGAAACACTGTCCAACAAGGCCTTCACCAATCTCAATTCTTTTATCTTTATACTTCATTCGAGAATAAGCATATGAAGCACTCATTACTAAGTAAGAGTCGTTATCATCTTCAGTATTTAATAAGAATAATGCTCCTTGATTTGAATTAGTATACTTTACAAGGTTACTAATTACATTATATGTAAAAGCCTCCATATTATCAGTGCTATGACGCAATAATTCTCCAAATTTAGCATATCCTGTAGTCGCCCAACTCTGCATTCTTTCATTTTCCCTTCTTTTTTCTTCCTCTTCATTTGCCTTTTTTAGGCTTTTTCGCATATTTAATAGCGAATTACCTAAAACATCATTCTCATTAAGGCTTTGGTATTCTGAATCCAAATTACCTTTACCAATCTCTTGAGCAAAATATTCCGTTTTTCTTAAGTTATCGAGCAAGGCATTAGAAGAGCTGACAATTTCTCCTATTTCATCTTCTCTAGCTGTTTTTATATCATTTGCCTTATCGATCTCACCTTTTGCCAATTTATTAACTACTTTTGTAATCTTACTTATTGGCTTAGAAATCCCCTTTGCAATAAAATAAACTATAACTAACATAATTAATAGCCCAAGTATACCAACTATAACAAGGGCTTTAAAGTTATTAATCATTATTCCTCTCATATCTTTTACAGGCATAGCAATTCCTACCATCCATGGCGTATCAGCACCAGTAACATTAAATGGATAATAAGTAACATAATACTCTATGCCATCCACTGTATTGTACATTGAAAATGCTTTCCCTTTTTTAACTTTTAAAATAATACTATCAACATTATCTTTAGTTATATCCCTAATAGATTTTCCTACTAATTCTTTTACCTGATTACCTACAAATACTCCATCATTTGAAAGAAGAAAAATATTAGAATTATAGAATTTCTCAGCTTTATCAATAATATCGGCATAAGTAGAAAGGGGTATATCAACTCCAGCTGCACCAAGAAACTCCCCCTCATATACCATTGGAGTAAACACACTAGTTACTGTTTCTATTACACCATAATAATCGTCCTTATATGGATTCGCAAGAACATCTTTCTGAACTACCTTAGTCTGGTAATATGAGCTATTAATATCATCACCAAAAGTGTTTAAAGTATCATATTGTATACTTGACCTATCGTTGTTTGTCTTTGGAGGTCCATAAAGAGTAATTCTAATTCTACCATATTTTTTATTCCATGTGGAGTCTACAAAACGTCTTTCCCAACTCACATATACGGCTTTATAGCTAGGATTTTTCTTATAAACTCTATTCAAAAAAGCTTCTGTTCTTTTTATTTTTTCTTCTGGACTTAATGGCAAATATGTTTCTAGATTATCCGAAATTGTTCTTGAAATCATCATGTCTTCAGAAAGATATGATTTAAATAAATTAGCATATTTTGCCACATTATTATCAGCAATACCTTCAATTTCACCACGAATTACTGGTCCCATTCGATAAACAACAAAACCAAATAATAATGAATAAATAATCACTACCACAGAAATAATAGTCAAGATTAATCTTGTATTTAATTTTAGTTTAGAAAAAATCTTCATAATTTGAATAATTAATATAATAAATCTTTAATTTCTATTACTCTACTATTTCTACACCGATATTAAGCACCTTATAGATTTCATCCATATCGTTATAAATAGGAGTATATGATTCAGACATAACAATCTCACTTCCTGATCTAGAAATTGTACGCTGTCTACTCACAGATTGTCCCGTCATCAATTCAGACCACATTTCATCGAATTCCGCCATCTCTTCTTGTTCTAAGAACGACCTAAGATTACTACCTTCAATATCGTCATGCGAAGTTGCTAATAATTTTTTTGCATTATCATTTATATTAATAATACGTGCATCAGTATCTAACTCTAAAACAATATATGAAGAATTAAGAGCATCCAATATTCCATTCATATCCAGTTCTCGACGAGCAGATTCTTCTTGAGTAGTTTGAAGCTCTTCCATATTCTGTCTCATCTCTTCCTCTTGAGCTGCCAATTCTTCTGATTTAAGTTTCGACTCTTCTAACAATTGAACAGTTTGTAAATTAACTCTAACAGTAGATATTGTTGATGCTATGCTTTCACCAAGTTTCTCTATAAAAACAATTTGATAAGGCTCATACTTATTAAAGCTTGCAAGTTCTATTACGCCAAATACCTTCTCATTAAACTTTAATGGAACTAAAATTAATGTACTTGGATTTGCAGTTCCTAATCCACTAGTAATATTTATATAATCACTGGGGATATCAGTCATATAAATAGTGTCGCCTTCCAAAAAACATTGTCCAACAAGATTTGACCCTACATCAATTCTTTTGTCCACATACTTTTTTCTTTCGTATGCATAGCATGAGCTCATTGTTAAATACTGATCCTTGTCGTCGTCAGTATTTAATAAGAATAATGCTCCTTGATTAGAGTTAGTATATTTTACAAGATTACTAATAACCGAATATGTAAATGCCTCAATATTTTCAGCATTATTACGAAGCAGTTCACCGAATTTCGCATAACCTACTGTTGCCCAATTTAGCTTTTCTTCTTCTTTCCTTCTATTTTCTTCTTCAATATTTGCATTATAAAGGCTTCTCCTCATATTCAATAATGAATTTCCTAGAATATCACTATCACCTATACTTTCGTATTCAGTTTCAAGATTACCTTCTCCTATTTCTTGGGCAAAGGTTGCAGTTTTTTTAAGATTATCAACTAAAACGTTTGTTGAACTAACTATCTCTCCAATCTCATCTTCTCTATCAAAATCAATTTTATTTACTTTATTTATTTCACCTGAAGCTAAAAGCTTTAACAAATATGTAATATGTGTAATCGGCCCTGTAATACTTTTAGCCAAAAAGAAAATAACAACAATAAGAATTGCCAATCCAATAATACCAGCTATTATTAACGCCATGAAATTACTTGACATTACTTTCTTCATTTCACTTTTAGGTAATGCAATACCAACCATCCATGGAGTTTCCTCAGCACCGTGGACGGTAAAAGGATAAAAAGTTACATAGAAATCATCATTCTGAATATTATTTACATAAGTAGAAAAGGCTTCCCCCTTTTTTATATTATCAATAATATCTATATCTGAACCTTTAATAATATCGGTAATGCTTGCTCCAACAAGTTCTGACTGTTGATTTCCAACAAATACTCCATCATTTGACAACAGAAATATTGTAGAACCATAAAATTTCTCAGCCTTAGCAATAATGTCGGCATAACGCGAAAGAGGAATGTCAATACCAGTTGATCCGAGAAATTCATTTTCATAAACCATTGCATTAAAAACGCTTGTAACTGTCTGCTTAACTCCAAAATAAACATCATCATAAGGGTCAGCAAGTATATCTTTATGATCTAATTTAGTTGCATAATAAGAACTATTTACATCATCACCAAAAGTGTTCATAGAGTCAATAATAACGTTAGAATGGTCATCATTGGAGGAAGGCGGACTAAATAATGCCATTCTAATTCTACCATATTTTTTATTCCAATTAGGATCCACAAAGCGTCTTTCCCAACTAACGTATATCGCTCTATAATTTGGATGTTTTTTATAAATTCTTTGAAGAATTGCTTCCGTTCTTTTCATTTTTTCTTCACCAGAAAGAGGCAAAAAAGTTTCAAGGTTATCACTAATAGTTCGTGATATTTGCATGTCTTCAGACAAATAAGACCTGAACAAATTAGCATATTTACCAACATTATTGTCTGCAATCTTCTCTATTCCACCCATCAAAACAGGATTCATTCTTATGCCAATAAAGCCAAATATAATAACAAAAATAACTAGAATTACTGAAACTATGTAAACAACAAGCTTAGTGTTTAGATTAAATTGAGAAAGTCTTTTCATATGTTTAATTTTATTAATTTTGTGATAACTATCTGCCAACAGGCAGGTGGAGTCACATAACAAATATTAATCATTGTCCTGCGGATCAAAATAAGATTAATTTTTGTCATATTCGTTTCATAATATTAGAATAATAATGTTAAATAAATTTAGGACTCTAAATAAGTAATTACCTATTTAGACACAATCCTAGCTGTCAAATTTACGAAAAAATACATATATGGTTACAAAAAATTTATCCTAATAATAATTACTACAATTACAATTTAACATATTATAATGGATTTATTAATGATCTGTATTAATAGCCAATATTTCATTAAACTTTTTTATCGCCTGTTTGCCAATTCAGGCAAGCAAAGTTACTTAAGTGCAATGAGTTAATTAGTCTTTGCAAGAAAACGTCTAATATAGGAGGTTTTCGGGCAGACACTAATTATAAAATAATTACACGAATACAGCAATCTAATTCGATACTCTATTATACAGATAGTTTTATAACAATACCGAACTATGAATTAGCCGAATACACAAAAAAATAATAATTAGGGGAATAAGTTTAGTAAATTATAGTAATCTACAACTTACTATCTTCAATTTCAACGCCAAGATTTAATACTTTATAAATCTCATCCATTTCGTCATAAATTGGGCTATAAGACTCTGATATAAAGTATGATTTCCCAGACCTAAATACGCTATGATGCTTATGTACAGACTCTCCATTCAATATTTTTTGCCACATACTTTCAAAATCATCTAATTCTTCTTGATTCAAAAATAAACGTAAATTTTGTCCTTCTACAGAACCACTAACATTGAGTAATTTTTTAGCGTTTTCATTAATATTGATAATCTCAGCATTAAGATTTAATTCTAAAACTAAATATGATGAATTTAAAGCTCCTAATACACCATTCATATCTAATTCTCTGCGGGCAGACTCTTCTTGTGTAGTTTGCAATTCTTCCATATTCTGCCTCATTTCTTCCTCTTGAGCTGCTAATTCTTCAGACTTAAGTTTTGACTCTTCAAGTAGCTGTATAGTTTGTAAATTCACTCTAACTGTAGAAATAGTTGAGGCTATACTTTCACCTAATTTCTCTATAAATTCAATCTGATAATCTTCGTAATTATTAAAACTTGCAAGTTCCATAACTCCATAAACTTTATCATTAAACTTTAAAGGAACAAGAATAAGAGTATTTGGATTAGCATCTCCTAGACCACTAGTTATTCTTATATAATCTTCAGGAATATCTGTCATATAGATAGTTTCTCCCTCCAAATAACATTGTCCGACCAAATTAGAGCCAACTTCAATTCTGCTATCTACATATTTCTTCCTATCGTAAGCATAACATGAGCTCATTACTAAATATTGGTCAGCAGCATCAGCAGTATTTAACAAGAAAATAGCTCCTTGATTTGAATCAGTATATTTAATTAGATTACTAATCACATTATAAGTAAAAGCCTCCATATTGTCTGTATTATTACGCAGAAGTTCACCAAATTCCGCATAACCTTTTGTAGCCCAGTTTTGTTTCGCCTCTTCTATTCTTCTATTCTCCTCCTCAAGCTTAGCCTTTTTCAAGCTTAAGCGCATATTTATCAAAGAATTACCTAATATATCCTCTTTATTTAAGCTTTCGAAATCCGTACTTAAATTTCCTTCTCCTATTTCATGAGCAAAAACGGCAGTCGCTTTAAGGTTCTCAACCAATTTATTTGTAGATTCTATGATTTCCCCTATTTCATCCTCTCTTTTAGTTTTTAGTTTTTCTACTTTATTAATTCTTCCATTTGCCATAAGTTTAAGCAAATTTGTTATGTTAGTAATAGGTAATGTTATTCCTTTTGATAAAAAATAAATAACAGATGTCATAATAATTAAACCTATAAAACTTACAAATAGCAGTGCTGTAAAGTTCGTTTTCATAGCAGCTGTCATTTCAGCCTTAGGCGTAGCTACACCCACTGACCAAGGAGTATCAACTCCTGAAATCTGTATTGGGTAGAAAGTAACATAATAACTCTCACCATTATTCATTACATATAATGAAAAAGCTTCACCTCTCCTGATATTTTTAATTAAATCAATATCTGAATTAGGAATAATATCAGTAATATTGGTTCCTACCAAATCTTCTTTTTGATTCTCAACAAAAACACCATTATTTGACAGCAAGAAAATATCTGAATTATATGAATTATCTACATTTCTTATTATCTCCGAATATCTCGATAGAAGAATATCAATTCCTGTAAGACCTAAGAATTTATTGTGGTAAACCATTGGGTTCAATACACTAGTTACAGTTTGTTTCTTACCAAAATAAATAGCATCATATGGGTTCAATAATTCATCTTTAGGATTTGCCTTAATTGCATAATATGAACTATTTGTGTTATCACCATAATGGTTTAATGTATCAATTATTACATTAGAATCATCCCTATCGTTTTTTTGTGGAGAAATCAAGGTTATCCTTATTACCCCATAATCCTTAGTCCATAATGAATCAACATATTTTCGTTCCCAACTTGTATATATCCCCCTATATTCTGGATGATCTT
>Ga0164318_10001756_pt1 | contig 19600 bp, 18 predicted proteins | sample GuaBasSedimGuay9_FD_113734 | JGI IMG/M metagenome (GOLD analysis project Ga0164318, IMG submission 113734) | Subseafloor sediment microbial communities from Guaymas Basin, Gulf of California, Mexico - Guay9, Core 4571-4, 0-3 cm | ecosystem: Environmental > Aquatic > Marine > Hydrothermal vents... | reverse complement strand
AATGACAGGAGATAAAATAATTAGTATAGATAATAAAACTGTCAAAAATTATTCAGACCTTCAGGAAATTATTTATAGTTCTGCAGGAAAGCAATTATCATTTGTTATAAACCGTAATACAAATGAAAAGACTCTTTTAATTACTCCTACTCTTAACAAAGAGACCGGAGCTGGACGAATAGGTGTCTCTCCATGGGTTGATGCTGTAGTAGAAAATATTGTTCCAGGGTCATCAGCTGATATTGCAGGATTAGAAAAGGGCGATATAATAAAAACAGCAAATAATATTAAAGTTTTCAACTATCTTGATATTTATAAAGCTCTTTTGCTAAAACCCGAGTATATAAAACTTAAGGTTCAATCTGAATCAGGAAACAGAGAAGTGTCTCTTGTCCCAATATATATGGATGAAGGTAAAACCGATCTTGGTATTATTTTTAAATCACTCAACATAGAACAAGATAAATTGAATCTTTTGTCTGGAATTAAGAAAGGTAGTGTAGAAACATTTAATACTTTTGTAATGACCGCAAGAAGTATCTATTTACTATTCACCGGAATTGATGTAAAGAAAGCTGTTTCAGGTCCAATACGCATTAGTTATTATGTAGGAGAAGTTGCATCTAATAGTTTTAAAGAAGGAATAAAAACAGGATTCACTACAATATTTAGATTCCTTAGTATGATAAGTGTAGCTCTTGGATTTGCTAATTTGCTTCCAATACCAATATTTGATGGAGGATTAATCTTATTTACGAGCATTGAACTTGTAAAAGGAAAACCCTTAAAACCGAGTGTTTTCTACAAATACCAGAGCTTTGGATTTTTCTTAATACTTATTATATTTTTCCTGACCACTTATAGTGATATTTCATATTTATTTTCAAAATAGAGGGCAAAAGGGGGAATTATGGAAAAATTAAACTGTTACTGTGGAAAAAGTTTTGAAATAGAAATAAAAGAAACAATTGATCTGGAAAAAGATTCTATAATTACAGATCAAATATTAAATAATAAATTTATGGAATATAATTGCCCCTCATGTAATAAAATATTAAGGCCGGAATTTAGAATTAATTTTATTGGAAATGGGATTGATTTAACTATGATTCCTGAAATAGAAAGAGATAGCTATCTGGCAGGAACAAATAAGCAAAAAGCTAAGCAAATCGTAATAGGATTTCAGGAATTACGAGAAAAAATAATAATTCATAATTTGAATTTTAATGAAAGAACAATTGAACTTATTAAATTATATCTATTAAAAAAAACCAACTCAAAACCTGATATTAAAATATTTTTTGAAAATTTAAAAAATGATTATTTAATTTTTTATATATATGGTTTAAAAGAAAATGAAACAGGTATTTCAAAGTTACCAAAACATATATATACTACAATTGATGAAAATTTGGAAGAAAGACTAAAAGATAGAGAAATAAAAGAACTTTTAGATCTTCCTTACATATCTATAAACAAAATAATACCAGAGGTACAGTGAATTGCACAAATTCAAAATACTAGTTCTAATATTTTTTACAATAACAATTTTTACTTTTAGCGATAATATAACCATCAATAGTGGTCATAGCCATCCAATACAGAGTATTACAAGCAATGATAAGCAACTTTTCTCTTGTGATACGAGTGGAACTCTTTTGGTATGGGATATTGGTAAAAAAGAACTCATAAAAAAACTTCAAATTTCCTATCTTCAGGTAAAAAATATTACTGTTAACTCTAATGGCACAAAAGTTGCTATTGTCGAAACTGATACAATTTCTTCTTTTAAATTAAGTGTTTGGGATATAGAAAAAGAGGAAAAACTATTTTCTCATAAAATGACAGGATTACCTTTATTTATCAAATTCAGCCCAAAAGACAGTTTTATAATTTATAGCAAAACCGATAGAAATAGTCTGGTATTTCTGGATGCTGAACAAGGTTATGAAGTCCCTGTTATGTTTGAAGATTATGGTTTAGTTTCATCAATTTATATTACCGGTTCAGAGAAAACATTGATGTTTTACAGCCCATCTGGCACCATTCAATACTGGAACCTATTAAATGGTAAAATTAAAACTTCGCCTATTAGAACACGCAAGGATTTATCATTTATTAACATAACAGCAGATGGTGCCTATATGACAGCTTCTGATAGTAATAATCTTTATTTAATAAATATGCAAAGTGGAAAAACATTTTCAAGTACAAAAATATCAGGTATTATTTCTTCATCATCAATTGATGCTAAAAAAGAGTTAGCAGTTCTACAGAAAATAAGTAATAAATTTATATTAAGTATATGGAAAATAAATACAATTCAGGGTAGAGAAAGTCTAAACAAAATAGAAACTATTGAATTAAGTTCTAATATTTTACCAGTTGAAGAATTAACACTTATAGATAATATTGTATATTTGGCCGGTTCTAATGGTGAAATCATTTCAACAAATATTATAACAGATAAATCTAATATTTTTTCTAAAAATATTATGGCTAATATAACAGATATAAGTATATTAGATGGTGAAATACTTATTGCAACCACAAAAAATATCATCAATATGAAGGCAAATTTTCTTAATAATTCATCAAAATCAATTAACAATATTAATTTTTCATTAAATATCACTACGAACCCATTCAAAGAAGAAACAGGTATTGTTAACGATAAATTTAATTTTTACATATACCCTAAAGTTAACAGAAAGGGAGAACTTTTAAAATTTTCTAATGGGGATTTTGTTACTCTTAGTACAAATTTTTCTTCACCAATTATTTCTGCAAAATATATAGATGAGTATTTTTTAACATTGGAAAAAGATGGTAGTTGCCAAAATATTAATTCTATTACTGGTAATACTTTTTTTGAATATACATCATTTGGTATAAATTCATTAGAATCAGTATTTGGTGGAAATCTTATAGCAGGAAGAAATAGAACTGCATTTCTTAAATCACCATTACTTCATATTAATACTGCTACTGAAGAAGTTGTACCTATAAAAGAGAGTAATATAATTATATTTAAAATGGATTATGATAGCATTACCAGAACCCTGTATACACTTGGGTTTGAAGAACGTAATTCAGGACTCATAACAGTATTAAAAGCTCACACAGGAAGAGCATGGGAACTTACTGACACAATAATGACATACCCTGGCGAAGATCAGGCAGGAAGCTTTGTAGTAGATGAATCTAAATCGAGAATATATCTCTCAATTGGGAATAGTGGTCTTATAATGTATGGCTGGAATGGCTTTACTGATATGGAACAAACAAATCATATACCAAAAAACTTATATGTTAGTGAAAATTTATTAGTTTCTCTAAATACAGACTCTTCTCTATCTTTTTGGGATACAACTAATGGGGAACTAATTGTTAATTTTTTCTTATTAAAATCTGGAGAATGGATAGCTGTAACTCGAGATAAACAAACTATACTGTCAAACAGTAGTCTAAAAAAACTAATAAATTAAATTTAATCATGTGAAGGATTTGAAGCTATTCTTTTTATGGCATCAGAAACTGCAGATTTTACTTCAATTGCATACTTTTCGTCTAAAGCAACATGAGCATAAACCGTTCCAATAAGAGAAACCCTGTAATGGGGCTTAAGAGAATTAAGAGCCAGTGCAGTCATATCAAGAACACAATCCTGACACTTACAAATATCCCTGGAGACATCCTGTTCAAGCTGAATCTCCATTTGCTCCAAAACTAAACGTTCTGTTTCATTAACAAGGTTTTCAAAATTATAACTATCTCTTATTGCCATCTTATTACTCCTGTATGAAGATACAAAATATTAACTAAATCATATCATAATATCGCATATAATTTCTAATGCATTTATTAACCGGCCGAATTTTTAATTACCGCAAAAGCCGCTAACCGGAATCTCTACTTAAATTCTCAAATCTTGTATATTTTGGAATAAATACTATAGGAACTGTTCCAATGGGTCCATTCCTCTGTTTTGCAATTATTAGATCTGTTGGAATATTAACAGGACCACTTGATTGTCCATCAGACTGACCAGGATCCTTCTCTCTATGTAAAAACATAACAACATCAGCATCCTGCTCAATAGAACCGGATTCACGTAGATCTGCAAGCGAAGGAGGCTTTCCCTCTGACTGGCGTCCTACCTGAGAAAGACAAATAACAGGGACTTCCATTTCCCTTGCTAAAGATTTTAGTGATCTTGAAATTTCTGCAACCTGTTCATGTCTGGGTACATTGTTTTTACTCTCTGGTTCAATTAGTCCAATATAGTCAATAAAAATTATTTTAACACCCTCTTTAGTCAACATTCTTCTTGCCTGTGCACGTAAATCAAGTAATTTCATGTTGGGCGTATCGTCTATATAAAGAGGTGCTTCATAAATTCTTCCGGCAGCTTCAGTTAAGTTATGAAAATCGTTAGGTTTTAGCATACCGGATCTTAAATTTGTTGAACTAATTCGGGATTCACTTGCAATTAATCTATTCATAAGTGCCATCTCAGACATTTCAAGAGTAAAAAAACCCACAGGTATTTTATTTTTAATAGCCATATTGGCAGCCATAGTAAGAGCAAGGGCAGTTTTACCTATAGAAGGTCTGGCCCCAATAATAATAAATTCTGAATTTTGGAAACCACTTGTCATATTGTCAAGTTCAGAAAATCCTGTAGGAACGCCTGTGTAACTCTCTTTTCTATGATACAACTGTTCAATAGCAGATATGGCATCAGGAACTATGTCCCTGGCTACACGGTATTGACCTTTTTGCTGACTATCTGTTACAGCAAATATTTTCTTTTCCGCTTCTTCAATTACAGCCCTGCCATCCAAAGAATCATCATGGGCACTGGATACCATTTCCCCTGCAATTTTAAGGAGAAGCCTTCTAATACTGTTTTCCTGAACTATTTTAGCATAATATTCAACATTGGCACTGGTGGGCACAACAGATGTAAGAGAGGAAACATATGCTATACCACCAGCATTTTCCAAAGCTCCTTCAGAACGAAGTTCATCTGTTAAAGTAAGAAGATCAACACCCCTTGCATCATTAAAAAGACCAACAATTGCAGTAAATATTTTTTGATGAGCAAGTTTATAAAAATCATCGGCTCTTAGATAGCGAAGAACAACAGAAAGTGCCTCAGAATCAAGTAAGAGCGCCCCTAATGTAGCCATCTCAGCATCATTATTATGGGGCGGTATTTTATCCTTTAACTCCAGAGGAATCATTTTGATAGAAAATCCTTACTAAGCTTCTTCTGTTGATTCAGCTTCTTCTGTTGATTCAACTTCTTCTGTTGATTCAACTTCTTCAGTTTCAACATTTTCCTCAACCTTTTCTGATTTTACAGACTTGGGAGGTTCAACAGGCTCTTCAGCTTTTTTATCACTTTTGACAATAATTTTAAGATCTGCTAATTCGTTACCATAAAGTTTAATTTTTGCAACAAATTCTCCAACCGTTTTGATTGTATGTCCGGAAATATCTATTTTCTTTCGTTCAATAACAACACCTGCTTTTTTAAGTTCTTCTGCAATATTTGCATTACTTACTGAACCAAAAAGTTTTCCTGTATCACCGGCAGATACCTTTAATTCTAATGTAATAGCTTCTATTTTTTCTTTTAAACTTGCAGAATCTGCACGTTTTTCTTCTTTTCGTTTTGCGATAGCAGCTTTTCTACTTTCAAAAACAGCAAGACTCTGTTTATCAAAAATAACTGCCATCTTTTGAGGTACAAGAAAGTTTCTGGCATAGCCATTTGCTACAACACAAACATCTCCCTCTTCCCCAAGATTATACACATCCTGATTAAGAATAATTTTCATAATTTTCTCCTTCTAGGTTCTATACCTTATCCATAACTCTGAGACTCCCAGTACAGGAACCCCAATCAATAAAATTAAATTAATTCCCGGCAATAATAAAACGACAAATATAGATATTGCAATAAGTCGCCTACCACTTCCAGGTACTTCATATCTATTTAATAGATATTTTATCAACCCAATACCATGTAATCCATATAAAAATACCATGACAAAGGCACTGTTCCACATTATATAACCAAACCATGACATTCCTATAAAAACATCAAGGAACACAATGGCAAGAGTAATAATTAAAGGCCAGATCATAATCTCCGGAACTTTAAAATTAGCCAGTTTAAATTGGTCTCTTCTATTCCTGCGTCGTTGAATTGCATCTGCTATAAACCAGGAACAAGAAATCATAATAAAATATGCAAATATATAATTCCTGAAAACAAGCTTCATAGTCGACTCTATAATAACTCCTGGTTGTAATTCTTTTACAAGCACAGAACTCTCAAAAGAATCAGATGCAGTAACAGAATCTCTAAACATGTCAGAAACATAAATAATCTGATTTTTTAAAAGATTAACAATTTCCTCATTTCCTGAATAATAAAATATTAAAGGAACACTTATTACTGCAAATCCAATAGTAACTACCACCAGAGAATAGAGGGTTCTATACCTAAGCCAGGCTATACCAAGTACACCAGCAATAATTGAAAGAGGATAGACAAGTTCTGCAACAATTAAAAAATGTCTTAAATTACTTCCTTCAATTCCAGATCCACGAATAAACGTTTCAATAACAATAGCAAGTGATACAAATAAAACAGCCAACGACAGATATGAAAATCCATATCTCTGCATAATTATAAAAAGTGGTATCGATAATAAAAAAAACACCACACTAATTTGAAAGATCAAAATAGAAGCTGCCGTTAATACTGCAAAAATCAGTAAATGACGCTTCTGCAAGGAGATCTCCATATTTCAGCCTATTGCTTTACATATGGAAGATATGCCAATACTCTGGCTCTTTTTATTTCTCTTGATAATGATCTCTGATGCTTAGCACAAGTTCCGGTAATTCTTCTTGGAAGAATTTTACCCCTTTCTGTGATAAATCGTCTCAATGTATCAGCATCCTTATAATTAGCAACTACTTTTTGTGTACAAAATCTACATACTTTTTTTCGAAAGTAGGATTTTCGACCACCCCTCATAGGAGGACGACCACCAGAAGGTCTTCTATAATTACCACCTTCTCTGGGTTCTCTGGTATGTTCTCTGGGTCTACTTGTTTCTGCCTGTGCAGGCTCTTTTTTTTCAACTACAGGTGCTGCCACTGTTTTAGCAACTTCCTTAACTTCTTCTTTATTATCTATATCAGACATAAAATTATCTCCTTTTCAATCTTTAGAAGGGAATATCGTCTTCAAAATTTTCAGGTCCATTGTTATTGGAAGGCTGAAAATTGCCAAAAGACTGATTATTTGAAGGTTTCGCGGCCGGAGCTTCACTACGCCCACCACCATAATTACTGTTTCCACCTCCAGTATTACCACCAAGTAGTTGTATGTTATTAGCAATAACTTCAACTTTACTTCGGTTCTGGCCATCCTGTTCCCATCTATTCTGTCTTAGTTCACCACTAACAGCTATCTGTTTACCTTTTACAAGGTACTGCTGAAGAGCTTCTCCCTGTTTACCCCAAAGTACTACATCAAAATAGCTCACCTCATCAGTCCACTGATCACCCGACCTCTTCTTCCGGTTTACAGCAAGACTGAATTTACATACAGCTGTACCACTGTTTGTATATTTCAGCTCTGAATCCCTGGTAAGTCTACCTACCAAAGTAACTACATTAATATCGTTGGCCATAGGAATAACCCCTCCTTTAGTCTTCTTTCTTTACAAAAAGGTACTTAAGAAAAGTTGTCTCTAGTTGAAAATGCTTATCCATTTTGGAAATTTTATCCGAAATAGCTTCAATTTCATAGAAATAGTAATGACCTTTTGTTTCTTTTTTTATTTCGTAGGCAAGTTCTTTTGTTCCCATGTCTGTTTCTTTTAAAACTTTAACAGCATGTTTTTCAAATTCAGCTTTTACAAGCTCTTTGCCTTTTGTAAAGTTATCTTCATCTGTACGGAAGATACATGTAAGTTCGTAGGTTCTCATAAACCCTCCTTTTGGACTTTATGATCCGCCTTAGGACGGATAAAGAGGTCGGGATAAATTAGCATGTAAAAAGATGTAATGTCAAGGGAGACTGATACTCGAAAGTGAAACATATCCCTGTTAACTGTATTAAGCTTCTACTTACTTTTTTTGAAAAAAAAGGACTGTTCCATTGAGGACAGTCCATTTTTTATTCCTGTAAATATATTATTTACATAAGATCTTTAGGTTTTCGGGCAGTGTTACCGCTTTTTTCACAAACAGCTACATGCTTCAACTTTCCATCTTTAAAAACAGTCTTCATCTTTATATTACCACCCCATTTGCTTATAAGGGTATGAGCACCTTCACGACGGGCATTTTTTGATACTGGTCCAGCCATAACTTCCTCCTGATTATGAGTTTTTTGTAATGAATTAAATAGAAATGAACATCACAAAAAAACCCGATATCTATAACAGAGGCTATACTAGTGAAATTTACAGATTTTATCAAGTACTATACATATTCACTTGAACTTATTTCCACAATTATTTAATCTGAACTATGAATTTTTCTAAAAATATACTTAATATTATACGATTTATTTTTATTTTACCTATAATTGTATATCAAAAACTTATATCGCCATTATTGCCAGGATCATGTATTTACTATCCAACATGTTCTCATTATTCAAAAAGCTCAATTATGGATCATGGCATATTAAAAGGTCTGCTACTTTCAATTTCAAGAATACTACGCTGTACTGGAAGTTTATTTACAGGGGGAGAAGATCCGGTTCCAAAAGATTTTTCTTTCAAATATATCTCCAGAAGTTACAAAAACTTCTGGAAATATAAAAAATAGTTACTGATTCATTTCACGAGCTGCATCAAAGCCAGCCTTATAACCTTCTTTAAAGGCTTCACTAAATGCTTCTCTGTATCCTTCGCTATAACCATCATTGTATCCGGTATCATAATCACCATCAGAATATTCATCATCACCATATTCGTCATCATAATCATCAAAAGTAAACTCAATAGATCTGCTGTTTGGATCTGAAAGATCAATTTCGAACCTGGAGTATTCATCACCATCTGAATCTACAGCCATGGCATCAAAAATCAGATCCGCATCTTCATAATCCGGTATAGAAATAGTAACAGTATCACCATCACCTACAGTCTGACCATTTAGAAGATCATCGTACCAGTCATCATGACTGGTTGGCGAAACATACAACTCAGAAATCTCATAACCGGTACTATTAATAAAAAGAACGCCATTAAGAGCCTGCCCAAAAATTACAACACTTAACAATAAAAATAATAAAACAAATAATCTCCCTTTCACAATATTACTCCCTTATATATTTAATTCTGATCACTTATGTTCTGTAAAAACGGTATTAATACCTTCAAAGCATTTTGATTAAATCCACCTTCAGGGATTATTAAATCAGCATATCTTTTAGTGGGTTCAATAAATTCGTAATGTCCCGGCCTAACTACTTCAATATACTGCCTGATTACAGACTCAACGGTTCGCCCTCTTTCTGTAGTATCCCTTTCCAATCTTCGTATAAACCGTATATCATCAGGGGTATCAACAAATAGTTTCAGATCAATAAGGTCTCTTATTCTTTTGTCAAAGAAAATCATAATACCTTCAAAAATAATTAGTTTCTTTGGTTTAAGTCTAATACTTTTATCCATTCTTCGATGATGAACAAAGTCATATTGAGGCATATCCACTTCCTGGAAATTCTTTAGAGCTTCTAATTGTTTAATTAAATAATCATTATCAAAGGCATCAGGATGGTCAAAATTGAATGCAGTAATATTTTTATTATTCATATATTCTGCAGATTTATAATAGTTATCCTGGGGAATAAATAAAAAATCTGGAATTATCTCTGAAATTTTTCTAACAATTGTTGTTTTACCTGATCCGGAACCACCAGTTATGCCTATTATTTTAACTCCGTGCAAACTAAACTCCTAATAATAAGTAGGCTCCCTTTTAACCCCGGGGAGCTTTATTGATATCAACAGGTTTACCATCTTTGTATACAAAAAAGAAGGCCTTTGCGTTCCTTTCTATAGAATTAACTCCCATCAATCCAAGAGCTGTCCCTGGATAGACATGATCACCTACTTTTACCAAAGTTTCTTCATTGCCTCCATAGGCGAATATATGATTATCAGGAGATTCTACCATTATCAAGCGACCATACCCTCTATAAGGAGCAACCCAAACAACTTTACCTGTAGAAACTGATACTATCTCATCACCTTTTTTCCCAAGAATCTCTTCACCCTTAAGTTTCCCAATCATGGAAACTCTTTCTCCGGAATGAGGCCAGAAAAATTCTGTATTTTGCTTATCAGAATCAGTATCAGATATGGCATCTGGTTCAGTCTTTTCTGCAATCAAAGACTTTCCCACTGGTAAAAGTAATATTTCGCCAGGTTTTAAAATATGATTTTTATCAATTCCATTTATTTTACAAAGTTCATTAAAACCTATTCCTGCATTTCTTGATATTCCATAAAGCGTATCACCCTTAACTACAGAATAAGAGGAGGGTATGCGTATTTCCTGTCCAATTTTCAGACTATTAGCATTGTCTATACTATTATAACCCAACAACAAACTAAGAGAAATATTATATTCTCTTGATATTTTATAAAGGGTATCACCTCGCTGAATCTTTACAACGGTCTCACGACCAAAGAGTATTGAGGTTAACCCTATTAAAAGTATTATAATAATTTTTCTTTTTATTTCCATAATATTGCCTTTATAATCGGGTGGTGAGTCTATAAACTAAATAGACTAATTTCATGAGAAACAATAATATACAGATCCCTGCCAATATACAATTCCTATAGAACTGATAATTCAGTCATATTTTATCATAAGGCCTTGTCATACAACATCTTTGACAGTTTTTTTGATGGCTTTTTGATTCAGTCTTCAATTGACACTTCCATATTCAAATGGTATGTTTTCACACAGAATTAAACTGAAATTATAAGGGAACATCATGCTGACAAAAGACAAAAATAAGCAAAAAAAAGATAAAAATATACATCTGAAAGAACTTAACTCTGTAGATCGAAAGAAAAAAATGCACCCTTTTTTATGGGTCTTTAGTATTACTATTCTTGTTATTATTGTTGTAAGTTTTATAGGAGCTCCGTTGATACGTGGTCTTGGAGGATCAAGTAATGAATTGATTTTTGGTAAATATGGAAATACAGAAATAACTTATGCTTATGGTACTTATTTTTCCAGACAACTGGATATAATGCAAAATCAATATAAGTCAACAGGTTCAGATAACTATGAGTATGAAACGTATCAAATTTGGAAAGGGGCTTTTGACAGAACGGTCTTTCACACTGCTATTCTTCACGATGCAAAAATAAGTGGTTTGAATATATCAGACAGGAGAATTGATAAAGCTTTAACCCAGTATGGACCATATATGGACAACGGAAAATTTAGTGCTGCGCTTTATAATGCAACATCAAATGCAGATAAATATGCTAATAGAACAATTTATGATGAGGAACTTATACAGCAGCAATATCTTCAGGATATAGGCGATCGACTTATACCAGATGCTGAATTAAAGTTTATTAAAGACATGGCAGCAACAGAGCGTAATTTCCGTTACATAGCATTTCCTATTACCGAATATCCAATGAATGAAGTTATCACTTATGGAAAAGCCAATAAATCGCTATTTAGAAAAATAGATTTAAGTAGAATATCGTTAAAAGATAATGAGAAAGAAGCTACTGCAATATTAAATCAAATAATTGAAAATCCTGCAATTTTTGAAGAACTGGCACAAAACTACTCTACCGATTTTTATGCAGACAAAGGTGGGGATATGGGTCAGGTTAGTTATTATTCTCTGAGCAGCGATATATCAGATTCAGAAGATATTGATGCTGTTTTTTCCCTCGATAAAGGTAATATCAGCAAACTTATAAAAACACCTTATGGTTATAGTATCTATAGATCAAACAGTAGCAGTCAAAACTCTGATATGACCAATAAAACAGAACAGGGCATTGTTCTGGATTATATGCTTATAAATGAAAAAGGTATGATAGAAGATTACTTTATTGCACTTGCTGAAGTATTTAGAACTGCAGCAAAGGAAAATGGATTTGCTGAAGCAACTGCAAGTATGAATATGAACTTCTACCTTACAGATTTTTTCCCCATTAACTATGGAAACAGTTATTTTTTAAAACAAGTGAAAACAGTTGATGAAAGCAAATACTTTGATACAGTGGCTACAGACGAAAGGTTTTTAACATCACTATTTTCTATTAATGGCAATGAATTAACTAAACCTGCAATAGTTGGAAATGCAATTCTGGTTGCACAGATGATAAGTGAAAAAAAGAATACTCAGGAAGATCTGGCATATCTTGATTCATTTTATCCATACCTTCTAAAGCAAATTCAACAGATTGAACTTAGTTCAACTTTTACCAAATCTGATCTTTTTGTAAATAATTTCATAAGTGTTTTTAGTACTAAAATACTAAAGAACTAATTTTAAAAATGAAAGATTCTGACCCTCTACTAACTGATACTGGTAGAGGGTTTTCTATTTTATATAAGGGCAGACATCTTTACAGTAATACAGATCCAAAAAAAAATGCAGTAATAAAGGCTGAACGAGCTATATTACAGGGAGATACTCTATATTTTCTTAGTTCCCCTTTACTTTTCTATGGTATAAAAGAGCTTATTTCTAAATTACCACCAAGTTCACATATAATATGTTTTGAACTATCAGAATCATTGCATTCACTCTCAAAAAAATACTTTCAAGATCTCACATTTAACTCACAACTGATCAGCTTCATTGATAGTACAGATCCTGCATCTATATTTAATAAAATTAATGATCTAGGTATCTGGAATTTTCGTAGAGTGAAAGCTTTGAATATAACTGGTGGATACTCACTTCATTCTTTAGAATATAAAAGTATTTTAATGTCCCTTGATAATAGAATCCAGGAATATTGGAAAAATAGAATTACTCTAATACACATGGGCCCCTTGTGGATAAAAAATATATTTATTAATTTATCAAAAAAAAAATATAGTTCTAAATTTTCTCAGTTTCCGGAAATAGAATGCCCTATTCTTGTAACAGGCGCAGGAGAATCACTTGAAAACTCGATAGAATTTATAAAAAAACAAAGACATTTCTTTAAAATTTTAGCAGTAGATACCTCTATTTCAGTTCTTCTTGAAAATGGAATAGAACCTGATTATGTTATAGCCGTAGACGCCCAAATATATAATTTTTTTGATTTTTTAAAAGTTAAAAATAAAAAAATCCCCCTTTTTTTTGATATTACAGGATACCCTGGTATTCCTAATATTATGAATGGAAATATTTATCCATTTATTTCAAATTTTACAGATACAAAACTATTCGAGAGATTGGAATCTTACAAACTCCTACCAACTATATTGCCTGCATTGGGTTCAGTAGGAGTAAGTGCTGTTCACCTGGCACTAAAATTAACAGGAGGAAATGTTTATTATACGGGTCTTGATTTTTCTTATAAAATTGGCAAATCCCATGCAAATGGCTCACCCAGGAATCTTTCAGAACTGACAATTTCCAATCGCTTAAACCCCATGGAGCAGCCTGATATATATTATGCACGACCATTGATTTATAACAAAGACAAAACAGGATTAAATTGTATTTCAGATCTTGTTCTTAACTCATATGCAGAACTTATGAATACAAGCTTTCAAAAAAATGAAAGACTGGTTGATATAGGAATATCCGGATTAAATAGTGGCGGTCAATTAATAAATACAAAGGATATTTCTTTTGTAAATAAATGCAATAAGGGAAAAAATATAGAGAATACTATAGATACTAATCATAAAACAAATTTTTTTAAATTTTGTAATAATGAAATAACACTCCTAAACAAGCTGTATGACACTATTTTTTCATATTTAAGTGGAGATTCAACGAAATCTGACCTTGTCATAAAACTTCTTAAAGAAACAGATTACATCTATATACATTTTCCAGACAAATCACCTGAACCAACTCTTGATTCAGGATTTCTTAAACGTATACTTATTTCATGCGGATACTATATAAATATTCTAAAAAAACACACTTAATCATAGACATCTGTTATATCATTGGCAACAGCTTGTTTTTGGCTATTTTGCGCCAGGCATTAGCCTTATTTTAGATAAAAGCTATTTTTAAAATTCAAAAAGTAATCCTGCGCAAAAAGCTTAATCACTCTTTAAAATTGACAGAAAAGCAGACTGGGGAACCTCTACATTTCCAACCATTTTCATCCTTTTCTTACCAGCTTTCTGCTTTTCAAGGAGTTTTCTTTTTCGTGATATATCTCCTCCATAACATTTTGCTGTAACATCTTTTCTCAATGCTGAAATAGTTTCTCTGGAAATAATGGTACTTCCTATTGAACCCTGAATAGGTATTTTAAACTGCTGTTTTGGTATTTCCTCTCTTAACTTTTTACAGGCATTTCTAGCTCGGTCTACAGCAGAACCTCTAAAAACAAGTTGCGAGAGAGCATCAACAATTTGACTATTCACAAGAATATCAAGACGTACCAGATCTGTTTGCTTAAACCCCTGCAGTTCATAATCAAAAGAGGCATATCCCCTGCTGATTGATTTTAATTTATCGTAGAAATCAAATAATACTTCTGCCAGGGGCATTTCATAAATAAGTTCAACTCTTTTTTCATCAAGATATTCCATATGTTGCTGAACTCCCCTTTTCTGAAGGCAAAGATTAATTATATTGCCAACAAATTCTGCAGGAGTAATGAGTGAAGCCCTAATATAAGGCTCTTCTACAAAATCAATTTTCATAGGATCAGGATATTCAAGTGGATTATCTATTTTTAACTCTTCACCGTTGTTCAAAGTAATATTATAACGAACTGAAGGAGAAGTAAAAATAATAGAAAGATTAAATTCCCTTTCCAATCTTTCCTGTACAACTTCAAGATGTAAAAGACCAAGAAAACCACAACGGAAACCAAAACCAAGGGCAACTGAAGAATCTTTCTCATAGACCAAAGAAGCATCATTCAATTTAAGTTTTTCTATCCCTGAAAGGAGTTCTGAATAGTCATCTGCATCTATAGGATAAATAGAGGAAAATACTACAGGTTTTACATCTTTAAAACCTGTAAGAGCAGTATCACATGGGTTATTATCCTGAGTTACAGTATCGCCAACACGAATATCTGAAATTGTCTTAATTCCGGCGATAATGTAACCTACTTCGCCAGCTGATAACCCATTATTCTTATTTAAATTAATTTCGAAAATACCAGTTTCTTCTACTTTATATGCTGAATTATTAGAAAAAAACCTAATTGTATCACCTGCTTTAACGCTGCCGTCAAAGACCCTAATATGGATAATAACGCCCCTGTATGGATCGTAGTGAGAGTCAAATATTAAAGCTTTAAGAGATTTAGATCGATCCCCTTTAGGAGGTGGTATGTACTCTACAAGAGTTTCAAGAAGATTTTCCACCCCGAGGCCCGTCTTTGCAGAAACGGGAACAGCAATATCAATATCAAGTCCCAGTTCATGATCAATCTGATGTTTTACAAAATCAATATCTGCACTTGGCAGGTCTATTTTATTTATAACCGGAATTATCTCAAGATCATGTTCAATAGCCATATACATGTTGGCAAGAGTTTGAGCTTCTACCCCCTGACTTGCATCAATAAGCAGCAATGCACCCTCACAGGAAGAAATAGCCCTGGAAACTTCATATGAAAAATCAACATGTCCAGGTGTATCAACAAGATTTAATATAAATTCTTCACCTGCTCTATTTTTATATGGTATGGTAACAGCCTGGGATTTAATGGTAATACCCCTCTCCTGTTCAATATCCATACTATCAAGAAGTTGATTCTTAAAATTTCTATTATCAATAATCCCAGCCAACTCAATGAATCTATCTGCAAGAGTTGACTTCCCATGATCGATATGTGCAATTATACAGAAATTTCTTATTCTGCTCTTATCTATTATCATTATTCATTCCTGCTCTTATTATAAAAGTTGAAGATATTACTAATCTATCTTACCGTCAAGGGTTAGCCTTACAATTGACAAAAGTTCCATCCATTGAAAAGGTTTGGATAAATATTTTTTACTATTTGTATTAATACCTAATTTTATTACTTTTTTATCCTCATATCCAGAAATAAAAACTGTTAAAAAATGCTTTCCCATTTCTTTAAGACGATCAGAAAGTCTTTTACCATTCATTAAAGGCATAAAAACATCAGTAATAAGTAGATCAAAGCTTATTTCCTTATTTTCAGAAAGTAGTATTGCTTCTCCGGGATTAGAAGATTCGATAACTTCATAACCATTTACATTAAGCAATTTTACAATCAGCTTTCTTATTTCTTCATCATCTTCTACAACTAAAACAGTTTCAGTTCCTCTCAAACCTGCTTTTTCCTCTTTAGTTATAATATCTGATATTGGAGCTGATTTGTTACTTATTTCTAAATATACAATAAATTCTGAACCTTTACCTGACTCTGAAATAACATCTATATATCCACCACTTTGTTTAATTATACCATAAACAGAGGCAAGCCCTAAACCAGTTCCTTTATGAAGAGATTTTGTGGTGAAAAATGGATCAAAAATATGATTATAATCTTCTGCAGATATTCCTGTACCATTATCTTTTACAGAAATACAAATATAACTTCCCGCAGGAACTGTACCTGTTGTTACCAGTAATTTTTCAGTAAGATGGCAAATTTCGGACTTAAGAACAAGGGAACCTCCATTAGGCATTGCATCTTTTGCATTAATTACCAAATTCAGCAAAACCTGTTCAATCTGAGACTGATCAATGAAAACACCCTGAGACTCAGAATTATTTATTACAGTTAAAATTATATTCTCAGGAATAAGACGTGCAACCATTTTGGAGATATTTTCCACAATAAAATTACTTGTTACAAAATCAGGGTTTAATACTTGCTTCCTACTAAAAGCAAGTAGATGCTTAGTCAAAGAATTGGCTCTTAAAGCAGCTGTTCTTATACCTTCTATATCAGAATTAATATTTTCATTGAGTAATAATTTTTCATTAATTAAAGTAGTATATCCAAGAATTACAGTAAGAATATTATTAAAATCATGAGCTATCCCACCAGCTAAAGTTCCAACAGCCTTCATTTTTTCTGATTGTCTTAACTGTAATTCAAGTTTATTTACTTCTATCTTCATCTTAGCTCTATACATAGCCATCTCAATAGAAGCACGAAGATTATTGGGTCCGAAAGGTTTTATTATATAACCATAAGGCTCTACATGTTTTGCACGTTCAATTATTCCTTCATCAGAGTATGCTGAAAGAATAATAAACGGTATGCCATATTTTTTATTGAGTATTTCAGCAACATCAATTCCATCCAGATCACCCTGCAGTTTTATATCCGTAATAATAAGATCAGGCTTTAGTTTATCCAATAAATTAAGAGCCTCTTCTCCGGAAGGAACACTTCCAATAACAGAATACCCAATCCTCTCAAGATTAGTCTTCAAATCAAGGGCTACAATGGCTTCATCCTCTATTAGGAATATATTTATCATAAATGCTCCTTAACTGATCTATAGTTCACGGATACTCCATTCTATGGCAAATTGAATGAGTTCTGTAGAATCTTTAATATTTAATTTTGTTTTAATATGTGATTTATATGTATCAATTGTTTTTATACTTAAATTGAGTTCACTGGCAATTTTTCTTGTACTTAACCCTTTTCCAATAAACTCAAAAACTTCAAATTCTCTATCACTCAAAATATCAATTGCCGGAACAAGAGAATCAACCCCACTAATCATTTTATTCAATATTTTAGTATGCATATTGGGACTTAAATAGACACCACCATCTAACACCTGCCTGATAGCAGTCAGAATAGATTCGGTTGCTTCACTCTTCATAATATAGCCCTTGGCTCCTGCGCGCATTACTCTTTCAGCGTAAACATTCTCATCATGCAGTGAAATTACAATTATTAATATTTCAGGATAAATATTTATTAAATCTTTAATAAGTTCCAGTCCGCTTCCGCCTTTTAGAGTTAAATCGATTAGAACAAGATCCGGGTTTCCTTTTTTAATAACTTCTAATGCTTCACCGGGAGTTTCTGCTTCACCGATACTGCAAATATCCTCTTCATAATTAATAAGCTGAACCATTCCTTTTCTTACTATAGGATGATCTTCAACTACAACTATTCTTTTCTTCATTAAAACCCCGTCATTGAATAATGGGAACCCGGCATATAACTGCCGTACCTTCATTATTATTACTTATGATAGAAATATTTCCATTTATTACATTAGTTCTATATTTTAGTATATCAAGACCTAAACCTTTGTTAGAAGCTTCTTTTTTACTACAAACACCACTTCCATTATCAGAAATTTTCAAATATATTTCTAAATCATCTGCATTTAAATCAACCTCTATTATTGTTGCATTGGAATGTTTTATCGCATTAGTTAAAGCTTCCTGGGTAATATGATAAAGCTGATTTATAATAATAGCATCTTTAATTGCCGTATCTAATTCTTCATTTACTTCATAGTCAAATTTCACATTGTATATCTCAGAATAAAAAGAGATCAATTCAGCAATAGCTGTAGAAAGACCTTGACCACTAATATTTACTTTTATAAGATTCTTAGCTAAGTTTCTTGTTAAATTTACTGCATTTTTGGTTTCCATAGCAATATCATGGGCTGTTTGTGCCTCTGATATCAGATTTTTTTTACGTAGACTATTTTCCAGAACTTTTAATTGAAACATTAAACCAGTTAAATGCTGACCTAGATTGTCATGGAGATCCTGGCCAATTCTACGACTCTCTTTTTCTGAAATCTCAAGAATTTCTTTTTCCAGTTTTTTCTTTTCGCTAATATCATTTGCAATAATAGAAACACCTTTAATTTTACCTGCAATATTTTTTATAGGCGATATTTTGATAGAAATATTAAGCAATTCACCACTTTTATTTATACGTACTGTATCATAATGATCAAGAACCATCCCTTGTACAATTTTGTCCAGATTTTCAGGCATTTCATAAGGAAAAGAAGAAGGTGTTAATATTGATAAATTTTTTCCAATAACCTCGTATAGTTCATACCCAAAAATATCAGAAGCTCCTCTATTCCAGCTTATTATAGTACCATCCAGTTCTGCACCTATTACAGCATCACTAATACTTTTTAATGTAACAGAAAGTAATTCTTCTTTCTCTTTTACCTCAATTTCCATCCTGTTTCGATGTATTGCCATTTCAATAGTTGTATATAGATTATTCAAATTGGTTGTTTTTGATATAAATCCATAAGCTCCTGTTTTTTTTGCTCTGGATATTGTTAATTCATCAGAAAGAGAGGTTAAGTAAACAACAGGAATTGAATAGTTGCCGGTTATTTCTTTTGTTAATTCAATTCCATCTATATCCCCTTT
>Ga0164318_10001755_pt1 | contig 19604 bp, 14 predicted proteins | sample GuaBasSedimGuay9_FD_113734 | JGI IMG/M metagenome (GOLD analysis project Ga0164318, IMG submission 113734) | Subseafloor sediment microbial communities from Guaymas Basin, Gulf of California, Mexico - Guay9, Core 4571-4, 0-3 cm | ecosystem: Environmental > Aquatic > Marine > Hydrothermal vents... | reverse complement strand
GCCGAAGGGGTCAGTTATCCAGGCAATTAACCCTGGCTCAGGAGGGAATCTGAGGGCTATTTCCTCCTCCACGTTACCGCAATTCACTAGCTTGAGGTGATGGGGCTGGGTCATCTCCTCGGAGAGGGGGACTTCGTATAATCTCCCTGGATAAGTATGGGAGAGCAGAATTCCCTTCACTTCCTCTACGGAAACTTCTAGGGTAGAGTCATACAGACAAATGCCGTCCTGTACCTCTAATCCCATTCCAATCAAAGTCCTGCTTGGGAGTGCACTGAACGGTGGAGAAACCCTTACAAAGAGGGTTGTGGTCTCTCCAGGATCCAAATAAACGTCTGGCTTTCCATCTCCGTCTGTGTCCTGGATATTCATCCATATGTCCCAGTTAGGCGGTTTGCTTATGGAGAAATCTACTTTGACTTGAGTGTTTCCGCAGTTCGTTATTGGGAATTGGAATTCCGCGTCTTCTCCGTCTTGGCAAGAGGTCTCAGGTTTGGAGGAGGAACTGAGTCTCTTGGGATACTCCAGGCAGCAAATTCCCTTTTGGAAGAAGAGCATGTTAGTTACTGCAATGTATGCTTCCCCTATTTGGCTCGGTGGATCTTCTTCAGTTACTATTTCTGCGTATAGGTAAACTGTAGTTTCAGGAGGACTTCCTGGAGGGACTATTGAACTCCAATTCCAAGGGATTTCTATTTCCACTGAGTCGGAATATGGATCCCAGCCCTCTTGGTCTGGGTAGTAGGTACTCGTGCCGTGAACGTTAGTTCCTATTATTCCCCAGTGGATTTTGAGGTATTTGACTTCTCCCAAAGCGAAATCAGATTCATATCTAACCCTTATTTCCAAGGAGTTGTCGTAATCGTACAGGGTTTCATGGCTCATTAGCTTCCAATCAGGAGAGCGAGAACCTTCGTCATAGCCCCAAATCGCTAGAAATGGGCCATTGGTTGCGAAGCACCTTCCCTCCCTCAGGGCAGAGAGCACTTGCTCTTCCGTGAGCTCTTCTAAGTAGCAGACCGTGAAGGAGGTACCTAAGGATTCCCAATCTGGGCATGACCCTAAGACCATCTTTAAATAATTACAAGCGTGAGCATCTGATCCTCCCAGTAAAGTCCATCTGTATCCTCTTTCCCTTGTAAACTTCTCCCAGAATTCTTTGACTCCTTTATACTCTATGTTCCACTCGAATTTACTATTGAGAGCTTCTACTCCGTTTGAAATGGCCAGACTTGGGCCTTTGTATCCCCAATCCCAGTCGAAGAAGGGTAACCACCACTCAGTAGTTTCATATGGGTGAGCTACGAATCCCAATCCTCCTAGCTCTTGAACTAATTGTATGACCTCCTCTGCTGTGGGCCTCTCTGCATAGATGTCTGGACAGAGGAGACCAGATTTACTGTCCACAACTCCGTTTATTCCCAAAGCCAAGTAGTGCTGAGCTCCTTTACCACACCCCTCGTCGTATGCAGATATCTCCTCTCCCCTTATCATCAGGAACTCTGAATCAGACCTGAGGGCACACTCCTGCTTGAGCATCTGGAATTCGTAGACGTCTCCGTCTCTGTCCACTATGTCTTTTCCGTTGACTAATATGTCCTCCGGGTCTTCGTCTACTAAACCGTCTAAATCGTTGTCTATTCCGTCTATTGGGTCTTCTGAAGCCATTCTATAGAAAGTACTTTGATGTGTACATAGAATACTGCTATCTATGAAACAATCTGAGCTACAGCAAATAAAAGGAGGAACTAAGCAACCTATGTCTCCAGTGCATTTGTCACCTTCACCGTCCCCTACGCAACTATGGTCTTCCACGTCATAGGAATGATCCGTGATGAAAGTGAAGTCCAAGTTCCCCCTGTAAGCTTGTTCTATGTGGTCGAAGGTGAATCCGACCTCGTACCAATCGCAAGTTATGACTGAATGCAAGTGGGTATCTCCACTTGCCCAGAAGCCTTGGGCCTGTTGTAGCTTTACTTCTTCCTTCCCTCTCCCATGATTCTCCTCGAACCAAATCTCATGGAAGTCTGAAGCTACCCTGATTCTCCTCTCCTTGACCAATTTCAATTCTTTCCCATCCAATTCGAATTCAGTTACTACCCTGACTAAGAGGTCCTCTCCTGGATTGGGCCATTCCCTCGGAGAGAACTCTAGAATCTCAGTGTTATATCTACCTTCCTCTACTTTAGTTTTAAGCTCTCCAATCCTCTCTGAGTAGCACTCCCTTATTCTCTGGACGTTCTCCTGGTATTCCTCCAGGCTTATCTCACCCTTTTGGAGCTTCTCTTGTTCTTCCAAGATCATCCTCGTGATGTACTCCAGTTCCTTGAGCTCTTTTCCAACTGGCTTTAAATATCTCAAGACTTGAAGTTCTATGACCCCATAGTTGCTGAGTCCATCCTCTATGACTATTCTCTGGAGATTCGCCTCCTTGTCCTCCCTGGTGTTCACGACCCAAGCGTGCAGTATGGGATTCCTTCCCTCTTTGACCCAAGTGAGTGTAGAAGTGCATAATACAATCCCTTGAATCTCGGAACACTTGAATTGGTCGAATTCGAGCTCTATCTCATCTGGATTGAAGTTCAGAGTTGGGCAGGTATTCTCTGGCATGCACTCAATGTTACATCCTTTTCCTTCGGCAAAATCTGTGGCGCTTAATAGTAAGGATAACAACAACAGCAGAGACGTTATGCCCCTCCTCATCTCCGAGCACCATTTGCCCCCCCCAACGAATAAATATTTTTCGGTGGTTGTGATACTTAGGTACGTTGAACTTGCCCCTGAACCCTCAAGTGAAAGAAAGCTTAGCCAAAGGTCTCCTCTCCCTAATCCTGCTCTTATACTCCATTTCCTTAGCCCAGAAGATAGAGGATCCAATAGCTGGATTCTGGGCTTTACTCGTGTTTTACTCATTGAACTTCTCTCTGATATACGGTACATTCGATGAGCAGAGGGTGACTTCTCTCTTGGCTTTCTCAGCACTCTCAACCATAGTTCTCCCTGCCATTTTTCTGGACCTAGAGATCTCCATAATCTGGTTAATCTACTTCCTCTTCTTCGTATCAATCTCCCTGATAAGAAAAGAAGGAACAGGGAAGGAAGTCATAATTCCAATAGCCGTGATGTTGGCCCCTCTCCCATTCTATTTGGTGGAGGAACTCTCTCTATCGGTTTCCTTTTTACTGTCGATCTCGATTTTCTACTACTTCTTTCCAAAGGGAATGAAAGCTTTGCTAATAGCTCCCCTCTCCTTCTTCTACTTCTCTTATTTGGCCCACCTCTCTTCTTATTTGACAAAAGAATTGAACGAGTCTGTTATAACCTCAGTTTTGATTTCCTCTGTTCTTTACCTATTGACTTGGACATTAATCTCTCTAGTCTCATCCAAGAGATGCTGATGTATATTTGATAAGAAGTAAGCATGAATTTTCTTATTCTTCGCCCTCACGTAAATCTCGAGTAATCAACAGAAATATTTCCTGAATCACCGGGAAGATTAGAACACCTTTTTATTTTTCCTCGTGTGAGTAACCTAGGGGGGAAATTGCCTAGGAGATGTAGGAGGAGAATAGGCTGGGTGCCCTTCTATAGGTCCCTCTCACCAGTACCTCCCTCCGGCAGGGGAGCGATATTCCTCACCGTTGAGGAGGTCGAGGCTCTCAGGCTAGTGGACTTCCTAGGGCTTACACAAGAGGAAGCTGGGGAGAGGATGGGCGTCTCCAGAGGGAGCGTGTGGAGAGCCCTGAGTTCTGCTAGGAGGAAAGTGGCCCAAGCTATAGTCGAGGGAAGAGAAATAGTAATAGTTCCTGGTTAAGAGAACCTGTACTTTACTTCCTCCCCCAATACCTTGGCTATTCCCTTGCCAATACCTTCTCCCAATTTCTCCATCCCTAGTTCAAAGAAGAGTTCCGCTAGGCTCTTCTTCCTCTTGACCTCATAGACCTTAGCATCTTCAGCTCCAGATATCTCCTTAGCTAGTTCCACGGCCTCGTGAAGACCTCCCAATTCATCTACCAAACCTAGTTCCTTTGCTCTTGAGCCAGTGAATACTCTGCCATCTGCTATTTCGTAGAGTTCCTCCTTAGTCATATTTCTCCCCTTAGAGACGTCCTCTATGAATTGCTCGTACATCTCGTTCACCATTTCCTGAAGGTATTTCCTCTCCTCCTCTGTCATTGGCCTGTTGTAGAACCACATGTCCTTGTATTCCCCCGCCTTCACTACCTCGAATCTAACTCCTATTTTCTCCAATAGGCCAGACAGATCGGTCTTTATTGATATAACTCCTATTCCTCCGGTTATGGTGCTAGGCTCCGCTACTATCTTGTCTGCTGCTGAACTCAAGTAATATGCCCCGGAAGTGGCTATGTCTCCCATTGAAACGACTACTTTCTTTCCCTTTTTCTTCAGCCTCTCTATAGCTTGATATATCTCCTGAGATGCAACTGGAGATCCCCCAGGTGAGTTTATCCTTATTACTACAGCTTTCACGTTTTTCTTCTCTCCTATATCGTCCAATTGCTTGGCTATTCTCACTGAAGATGCCTGAGAGATCGTATCAGAAGCAACAAGGGTTCCCTCTATGTAGAGGATTGCCACCTTATCCGAAGTGGCCTCCTCTCTTTCCTCAACTACTAGGAAGAGACCTGGGATCACTAGGAGGAGTACCAAGATTATTATAAGTATGGCTTTCCCGCTCCTCTCTTTAGGCAAGGGATCACCCCTCATGGGTTGCGTTGAGAGGTAATAAAAACTTGGAGGATTGAGTGGGTTGATCACCCTAGTGGTATTGGGCATACTCTCTGGCCTTCTGGTAGGCTCCCTGGGAAAGGAGAAGGGGTGGAAATGGATTCCAGTTCCCTTGATTTCTGGATTGGCATACTCCTTGCTGGTGAGATTAAAACCGGAGTTGTTCATTGGTTTCTTAGTTGGCATGGTGGCTTCTGAGGAGTTGAACTGGATGAGGACTCTTATGATTCTATTAGTTGGCATCTTCTCTTTTCTGTCTGAAATCAAAATTGATATACTTTTATTGATCCTATTCTCCGTCTTCTCTGCTCTAGATCACAAATTGAGATTTGGATTTTTCTCTATCTTCGCCTCAGCTCTCCTACCGAAAATAGGATTAGATTCTCTCATCTCGTTTCTATCTTTCAATTTAGCCTACTGGCCCATGAATTCTATTCCCATGAACAGAAAGAGAAAGAAAAAAGAAGAAAAGGAGCCTAGTCTGGCAGTAGTTTCTTGAATTCCCTCATCATGGATGGTAAATCGGGCCATGCTCTGGAAGTGACTAAGTTTCCGTCTACTACTACCTCGGAGTCCACGTACTCAGCTCCGCCGTTGATGACTTCCGACTTGACTGCCACGTAAGAAGTGGCTTTCCTGCCCTTGAGCAAACCATATGCTGCTAAGACCAAAGGACCATGGCATATAGCTGCCACTGGTTTGTTCTCCTGAAAGAAATGTCTCACTATTTTCTCTAAAGCTGGATGATTTCTCATGTACTCAGGAGCTCTTCCCCCTGGTATGACTAGGCCAGAGTACTCCTCGGGTTTCACCTCATCGAAGGACTTGGTGACCCATGGGAACTGATAACCTGGGAGCTCTATGTAGGTCTCGACTCCCTCCTTGAAGTCATGAACTACGGTGTATAACTTCTTCTTAGATGGAGCAGCTACTTCTACCTCGTATCCATCTTCAAGAAGGCTGTAGTATGGGAAAAATATCTCCTGGGCCTCTACGGCATCTCCTGCTATGATCAAAACCTTGGTCTTGGGCATGTCACTCCCTCATCTAGCCATTATTGCCTCTGAAGAATAAAAAGTTCACTCTAGCATTCCCAACTCCGCTAGAATAGAAGAGAAATCCTCTTCTCTTCCTCTTGTGACTACTCTTCTAGGTCTGAATTCACACTTATCTTTGGTAAAGTGTTCGTAGGTCCCTATTCTCTTTGCCAAGTTCTCTATTTCCACTTTGTCCATGCCTATGAGTGGTCTGTAAACTGGATGGGAAGTGGCTTTGCTCACTAGATAAATGTTCTCTAGGGTTTGAGAGGCTACTTGTCCTAGGTTATCTCCAGTGACAATTCCTAAGGCCTTTTTCTTCTTGGCTATCTCCTCAGCTCTTTTCAGCATCATATACTTGCAAAGCACGCAAGTCCATTCTCTCTTTCCAATCTCATCTAGTTTCTTTACGTATTTCGGAAATTCCTTCTGCTCTTCCACCAAATACTCGATATCGTAGTGGTATTCACTGAGCAAATCGACTATTCTCCTGAATTCTCTTTCAGTTCCCCTATCGAAGTGCAGAAGAATTGGCTCACATCCCCTCTTCATCATGAGGTAAGTTGCCACCGGAGAGTCGATCCCGGTGGAGACCAAGGAAACTACTCTCCCTTGAGTCCCTACTGGAAGGCCTCCTGGGCCCCTCACTTTCTCGGTGAAGTAGTAAACCCTCCCGTTTATCACCTCCAAGTTCACCGTAACCTGAGGGTTCTCTAAGTCCACTTCCCAGTTTAGTTTCTCCTTGAGATATGAACCTACTTCTCTGTTTATTTCTATGGAAGTCTTTGGAAAACTCTTGTCTACTCTTTTAGTATCTACTTTAAATCTCTTTTTTCCCATGCCAGAGAGCTTATTAGCTAGGAATTGGAATAGCTCATCGTAAGACATTTCTTCTGCTAAAGAGACTGAGACTACACCTGGAATCTTGGATATTACTTTCTCGGCCTCCTCAGAACTTGTATAAGCTAATATTCTGCCCCTTATCCTCTTGAACTTCGATTCAATTCCTCTAATCTCCAAGGACTTTCTCATGTTTCTCTCTAGGGTTTTCTCGAACCTCTCTCTGTTCTTACCCTTGAGAGCTATCTCGCCGTACCTGACTATGAGACACTTCCTCAGGGCATTCCCCGTTGAATTGGGCTCCGATTGATATAAAAATGGTGAGCTTAAAGTAAGTGTGGCAATATTCTCGAAGTACAACGTTCGTTCATGTAATTGACTGCAGGAGACAAAGGAGAGATCTACCGAGAGAAGAGTTTGTTGCTGTTATTAAGGAAAACCGGTTCACGACGGAATGTTAATAATATTCGACATGGAATTTGTATGACGACGTAATGATGGGTGTGTTTGAGATGAATGAGCTAGTTAGCTAAAAAAATAAAAAAGAAGTAAAAATGTGGGAATGGAGGGGGAAGTAGCCATGTTGAAGGTCTCTCTTTCAGATGGAGACCTCTGGAGTCAAACTGTTATAGGAATACCCTTCTATCAAGGGCCAGAGAAGGCAATAGAAATACCTAGCGATATATACAAAGAAATAGAGATGGTTATGGGAAAGGAGTTCAAGGGGAAGGTCGAAGAAACCTATTCAATTCCCCTAAACGACAAGAAGGACGAAAAGAGAAGAGTGATATTATTTGGGCTAGGAAAGAAGGTAGAAGACGAATATCAGTTCCTAGAAGCTGTGAGAAGGGGTTTTGGATCCCTGGTGAAGAGAGCATCTAAAATAGGGGTTGAAGAGGTATCCACTAAGGTCCCGAGGAATGATGGAAAAGTCATTAGAGCAGCTTCTGAAGGTGCCATCCTCTCGACCTATAAATTCGATAAATACAAAACGAAAAAGGAGGAGGAAAAAGAAGAGGAGGAAGAAAAAGAGCTAAAGGAATTAAAGATATTCGTTTCTAATCCAAAGAATTTTGAAAAAGAGGTGGAATTTTCCGAAAAAGTATGTGAAGGTGTATTCACAGCCAGAGAAGTTGCAGACACTCCGAGTAGCGATTGCAATCCCCAGAAGTTAGAGGAAGTAGCCAGAGAACTTGGAAAAGAACTTGGGCTAAAGGTGAGAAGCATAAAGGGAGAGGAACTAGTGAAGATGGGAATGAATGGAATATGGAGTGTTGGAAAAGGAAGTGAAGTGAGCCCCAGACTGATAACTCTGGAGTATGAGGGGCCCAACTGGGAAGAGAACGGATTGTATGTAGTAATAGGGAAAGCCGTCACCTTTGACTCTGGTGGATTATCCATAAAGCCCTCCCATGGAATGGAAGAAATGAAATTCGATAAATCCGGGGGAGCTGCTGTCCTAGGAATAGTGAAAGCTGTGGCCAAACTGAAACTCCCTGTGAAATTGATTGGTCTAATACCAGCCGTTGAGAACTTGCCCAGTGGGTCCTCTTACAAACCAGGGGACGTGATAAGACATTACAATGGCACTACTACCGAAGTGGTAAACACAGATGCCGAAGGCAGGCTAATACTAGCAGACGCCATAGCCTATGCCTCGGAAATGAATCCCAAAGCGATAATAGACTTGGCTACCCTCACTGGAGCGTGCGTGATAGCTCTCGGAAACCACGCAGCAGGCCTATTTACGAAGAACGATGATCTGGCAAAGGAGATAGAGGAATGTTCAGAGATAACAGGGGAAAGAGTCTGGAGACTTCCGCTTTGGGAAGATTACTTCCGACAAATAAAGAGTGAAGTAGCAGATGTGAAGAACGTTGGAGGAAGAGCAGGTGGAGCAATAACTGCAGCAGCTTTCCTTTCCAAGTTCGCCTCTAAGCCTTGGGTTCACCTGGACATAGCAGGGACAGCTTGGATACAAGATAAGAGCCAGGGGAGAAGCTATCTCCCTAAAAAAGGAGCTACTGGATTTGGAGTTAGGCTGATAGTGGAATACCTAAGGAGAAAAACGGAGGAGAAGAAATAGTTGGCAGTAAGGGTAGGATGTTGTGGGTGGGCTGTCAAAGGTGGTAAAAGAGCCTATTTCCAGAAATTCGATTCAATAGAAATACAAAGCACGTTCTACAGGTTGCCTAGATTGTCTACAGCAAGGAAGTGGAGAGAAGATGCGCCAGAAAACTTCGAGTTTTGTGTGAAGGCTTGGCAGATCATAACCCATGATCCAAGGCATTGGAGAAGACTCGATTCATCTAAAATTAGAAACCAAGATAGATACGGGTTGCTAAAGGTAACTAAAGAGAATTTGGGTGCATGGAAGGAGATGAAAGACATATGCTTAGAACTTGGGGCTAGAGTCTGTTTATTCCAGACTCCCCCCTCCTTCGGCTTTTCTAGGGAAAACTACTCGAGAGTTCTAGAATTCTTTTCTAGTATAGGAGACAATAGAGATTTTCATATTGCTTGGGAACCTAGAGGTTCTTGGAGAAATCATCCTAGGGAAATTAGAGAAATATGTGATTCGACTGGTATAATACATGCTTCGGATCCATTCAGAATTGAGCCGTTAGATGAGTCAGAAATAGGGTATCTCAGACTTCACGGTATAGGAGGAAGGGAAGTGAACTACTCCTATGAATACAAGGATGAAGACTTGGAGAAATTGCTGGATTTCATACGTTCACTTAGAGAATCTGGGAAAAGTAGAATTTACGTTTTCTTCAACAATATGAGCATGGCTAGAGACGCTGAGAGATTCAAATCTCTTCTAAGAGAGAAATTCCTTGAATAACGTTGTGAAGCACTATGGTGGGCCCGCCGGGATTCGAACCCGGGACCTTCGCCTCGTCAAGGCGACGTCATACCACTAGACCACGGGCCCTTCCGGAATAGCCTGTGCCATTAATTAAATAAATTTACCTCCTGTGCTAACTTCTGGGTAAGGATGGAGGGCAAAAATAGGAGGGGGCTGGAGGTGGTGCCCCTACATGATCATTACTAGGTGAAGTTGTCCCTTAATGGCATCATCAACAGCTCGGTATGGCCTACGTGGGTGCATGTATTACAATAAAAAGTTTGCCCATGTTCGAATGAATGCCCTCCACTTGGCTAGGAGGAGACACTCCAATAATTACTGTCTGTGTGTGCTCCAGATTATTTGCGTGCTCCTATGTCCTAAAATCAGCCCAGAATAATTCACTCTATCTCTCGAGCGAATGTCTCTTCTCGTTTCCTGAGTCTAGAAGCCATGAGCCAACCATTTCATCCGAAATCCTTTTTGTCTCCATCAATTTATTCTTTATCAGAATATATTTACCACAATATGTTAATTTTTCCCTTTTGTCTCTTTAATTGATCCCTAACCTCCCATTATATATCTCGGCTTCTCATCTAATGAAATTGCTTGTAATCTGACTATGACTGCTATGGATTGTTCAAATTGCTCCTATGTGTATGCACTTCCCGTCTCTCAGATCCACCACTTCATCTCGTCAAAATGAAATGTGGTTGTGAGAGTTCTAGGCTTGTTCAATACTTCTCAATTGAGTAGTAGTTCGTTAGATCAAGCGCCTGGGGGAGCTGAAATTGGAAGTGACATTAAAGCATGTTCTCCTTCTCTCTTCTCTTCTTTTTTATTATTTTGGTTCCAGTCTCTGCCCTTGCCTCTCCTATCCTTTCATAAAAGCTTGGCTAGGGATCCCATCCTCCTCCGTGATCTTCCATGTCCCAATACTTCCAGTCCGTGTAGTAGTCTATACTCCATATCACGTCCTCCACGTTCCCCCATGGGTCTAAGTAAACCCTGAACACACACCTAGTAGATGGGTATCTAGCATCACAGACTCCCGTTATTCTGACTAAGAAGCCACAACAATTTCCGTTGCATTTCTCAACGTAAGTCCTGTAATAGAGAACGTCCCTTAAACCATAGTGTTCTCTGAGCCACCTCACTGCTTTTTGCCTAGCTTCACTCCTAGATATGCAATACTTCGGGTAGTATTGATCTGTTCTCACTGAGACGCAATACTCGGGGCAATCTTCCCAACAATAATCTGGGCAGTCACTCCCTGCTGATAAAATACAGTAGCACTCCTCGAGGCAATACTCGGGGCAAGCGTCAATTAGTCTATAGCTACACCTAGTAATTGGGTCACAGGAAGTCCAGCACTCCGATGGAGATGGAAAACAGGGCTCTTTTTCTTCCACTACAGTTCTCTTTTCAGTGTAGTGTTTCTTGGAGGAGTAATAATCAAGGTCATCGTATCTCCTCAGTTTAGATTCCACATCTGAAAGTCTCTCATCGATTTCCGAGATCCTTTGAGATATATTCGATAGCTCCGAATCTAGTTCATCCACCCTACTGCTTATTTCTTCCTGTTCTTTCCTTATAGAAGAGATTTCTCTCTCATTTTCCTCCCATTTTACCTCCCATGATGCTTCGACTTCCCTCAGTCTGTTGCTCAATGTCGAAAGCTCTCTCTCAGATTCTAAGTAGTTGGAGCGCCACTGGCTTGCTTGGGAAGAGTAAGAGAGGACTAGTGCTCCGGCTATTACAGAGAGTGCCACGAGAGTGACCAAGGAAACCATTGAAATTACTTTCCATGCATCCACATCAACCACCTCCAACGAATTAATAGAAAATAATTTGCTATAAGGATTTCCTCTTTGGAAAAGAAGGTTGATTTGACTCCAATCTGGTTTAAGATAAACCGAAGGATTGGTTGCTCATTCAACCCATTGGTTTAAGGTGAGGTGGTGTGTCCCTCGGGAGTGATCGACTGGGAAAGTTTTTTCCCTCTTTACAAGAGAACCGAAGTAGGTGAAAGACTTGAGATCCAGACTTCTAGTGCTCTCCATACTCTTGTTTCCAGCATTTATGCAAATCTCCAGCGGAGAGGGTGGAGTAATATACGTACTCCAATTCGAGGGAGAGATATTCCTAGGAGCTCAACAGATGTTCCAAGAGGCCATAGAGTATTCCGAGAACTCAGGAGCGATATGCTTAATAGTAGAGCTCAACACAAATGGCGGAGAGCTACACTCCCTCGAGAGGATAATACAGGACATAAATAATTCTAGGGTTCCAGTAGTGATCTACGTCTCTCCTAAAGGTGCAGTAGCCTTTTCTGCCGGAACTTTTCTAGTCGTCGGATCCCACATAGCTGCAATGGCTCCTGGAACTACTATTGGAGCTGCTCAGCCTATAACTATGGAAGCAACTGGAGAAGTAAAAGAAGCTCCCGAAAAAGTAGTTAAAGCCACTTCTGCCTTAATAAGAAATATAGCAGAAGAACATGGTAGACCTGGAGATGTAGTAGAGAAATTCGTCACAGAGAACTTGACCATGGGGCCGGAAGAGGCTTTAGAGAGTGGGGTAATAGATCTGATAGCAAATGACGTCTATGACCTAATAGAAAAAATAGATGGAAAGGAAGTAAGTGTCCTAGGCGGAAACGTGATTCTTAAGACTAAGGGAGCTAGAATAGAATACATAGAGCCATCTTTGAGCTCAAAGATTTTTAACGTATTGTCCAATCCGGTAATAGCCTATGTCCTATTAATGCTCGGAATATGGGGGTTAATAATAGGGTTTTACACTCCTGGGTTTTACCTTCCTGAGACGATAGGAGCTGTGTGCCTCTTGTTATCACTTTCAATACTGGTTGGACTTGGAGCGAATGTGTTGGGGTTACTTCTGATACTCCTGGGATTCATCTTCTTTCTGGCGGAGCTAAAAACTCCTACTTTTGGGTTTTTCAGTACAGCTGCTGTTATAAGTCTGTTGCTGGGATCGATACTTCTAATACCATGGGGAGGTTTCAGACTCCCTGGGGAACAGGCCAAAGAATTGTACTTCCAGTTCCTCTCGATGGCCATAGCCATAGTCCTCGGAATGGGGGGCTTCGTCGTCTTTGCCTTCTATAAAATTGTCCAAAGCAGAAAACTAAAACCTGTCACGGGTTACGAGGGACTAATTGGTCAAAAGGGAGTAGTGGTAAAGGACATACTAAAGGGAGAGACTGGGGTCGTTAAAATAAAGGGAGAACTATGGAAGGCAAAATCAGACCAGGAGATAAGAAAAGGAGAGGAAATAGTAGTAAAAGGAGTTGAAGGGCTAATCTTGAAAGTCGAGAGATCTTGATTTCTCTTCCTTGTATATTGAGAGCTTGGGATCCTTGGATACAACAGAAATGCAAGCCTCACAAGAGGAGCAATTCATGAAGAGCCAGAGCTCTCCTCCACTTAGACACACATCAGACAAAGTGACTTTTCCGTTGCAAAGCGGGCACTTCTTTTCCTTGATCAATCTCTCTAATTTATTCACTTTTATCTCCCTCCAGCTTCTCTTCTATTTTCTTTACTGCCTCCTCATACTCATCCTCGCTTATTTTTCCATCTAGGTACTCCCTCCTAAGCCTTTTAAGCTCTTCTCTCAGTTCCTTCCTTTGTGAATTCACGCTTTTGCTTGTTCTTAGCGAGTAAAAAGCTAAAGTAGAAGACAGGAGGATTAGAGCTAGGACCACAAGAAGGAGCTTGATCATTGCCATTGAATTTCCATCTATTGTGTCTTCTCTCTTTACCTCAACACTTATTTCTCCGAGGGGTATTTCAGTGCTATACTCAGCTATTTTAACCCCTTCCACGACTTTGTCGTATTTCACAGTGAGATTTCCCAAGGATAAGACGGAGGTCTCCATTATCTCCGGGGCCTTAAAAGCGTAACTCACCTCTTTTCTTTCCATTGGACGTATTTCCTCTATGTATGCGTTCCAAGATAGTGGATCAAAGAGACCTTCCTTCGGAGGGAATATTCTCACATTGGTTGCTTTCCCATTAGAGTTGTTCTCTAAAGTTACCGAGATCTGAAATATTTCTCCAGCTGTGACTTTATCCGGTACTCCCACCCTGACTTTCAGCTCAGTTGGATAATATGATATTAGCCTCTCTCTAATTTCCTTTTCTTCGCCGTCATATAATATCAAAACGAATATCTCGAATTCCTCTTCCCTTTCCGGATATATTTTCAGGTTTATCTCTCTGCTTCCTCCTTTTTTTACGTAGACTCTCATCTCTCTCGGATATATTTTCTCCCCGGATTTTATTCTCACTTCTGTTCCAACTTCTCCCGTGTTCTTCAGCTTGAGTTTCAGGGGGGCATATTCTCCTACCTCTATCCATCTAGGGAGTTCGTATTCCACAGTAATTTTGGGCTTCTCTTTCATCTTCTCCTCATCGATTCTTTCCTCTCTTTCGACTAGTTCATTTCTCTCCTCCCCAACAGTCTTCAGGACTAGCCTCAGCAAATTGCTGGAGACTGAGTTTATCGCAGTTGTTTTCCTATCTCTTCTGTATTCCTCGCAGTAGAACCTACCCCTTAGGAGTATCTCTCCTCTCCTACTCGGGAGCACTATCTCGACTGTCTCCTCCACTACCTGTCCTTCGGAGAAGATGGACTTAGAGGGAGACATGGAGCCTCCCAACGTCATGGTGTTCGGGTCAAACCACTCGAATATCAGGTAAACCGGAGAATCACACCTAGTTGGTGTGAAGCCTATAACTCTAATTGAGATTCTGTCATTTGGTTCGAAATATCTCTCCTCTTCTAAGAGCTCGACGTAAATGAATGGTTGTATCTGGGCTACAGATACCAAAGTGAGGGAGATGAGTGTCATTAAGAGAACAATTCCTGCTAGTCGGAACAATGTAATCCCTCATTCAGTTGAACTCCAGAACTAAAAAAATTACTCATGAAATACTGATGTTTTCATCAGCGTAAGAGGAATCAATCGCCTGAATCCACTATAGAACTTACTTCAACTTTCCAAGCTCGGTCTTAAATCCCTTTTACTTTAAAATAGAAAGTAGTCTCATCTATTCTTACTTCTAAGTTGGCTTCTTTTTCTATTAGTTTCACCCACTCTTTTCTTTCCTCTTCTGGGGTGTCTCTCCCCAAGTATGGGGTATGGTACCCAGTGGGCCTGTGCCACTCTCCGACGAACTCGAACTCCCATCCCAAGACTTCAGAGAAGACTTCCATGCAACCCATAACTATTTTCCTTCCTAGCTCGTAGGAGTCGAATTCATCTAATGTGCTCCTTATGCTTATCACGTGCATTCGAGACCCGAAAGACTTTTCTATCCTCTAGATTTTTCCGTGTTTCGGTGATGTCTTGGACTTCCTAGTGACCCCATATGAAGTAAGGGGTAAGGTGGACTACGACAGACTCATGGAGGAGTTCGGCACCTCAGAGCTTACTGTGGAATTGGCATCTAAACTAGAAAAGAAATGTGGGAAGACTCATTTTCTCTCTAGGAGGATATTTTACTCCCATAGGGATCTAGATAAAGTTTTGAGCGCTTGGGAGGAAGGGAAGGAGTTCTATCTTTACACAGGAAGGGGACCTTCCGGTCCAGTTCACCTCGGGCACCTAATGCCCTGGATTTTCACCAAGTACCTGCAGGAATGCTTCGAAGTGAAGCTAATATTCCAGATGACAGATGACGAGAAGTTCCTTTACTCTGAAGGAATGAATCTAGAGGAAGCGAAGAAGTGGGCCTACGAAAACTCCCTAGACGTTATAGCCCTAGGCTTCGATCCAAAGAGAACCGAAATAATAATGGACACAGAGCACATATCTCTCCTTTACGAGATCGCAATTAAGGTAGCCAAGAAGATAAATTTTTCCTTAGTTAAAGCTGTCTTCGGATTCGACTCCTCTACGAATGTAGGACTGATATTCTTCACAAGTCTTCAGGCAGCCCCAGCTTTCCTAGAAAGCGAGAGGAGAGGTGAAAAGATACCCTGCCTCATTCCATGTGCAATAGACCAAGATCCACACTTCAGAATAGCTAGAGACGTCGCTCCCAAGCTAGGGTACCCCAAACCTTCCCTAATACTGAGTAAATTCTTCCCTAGTCTCTCGGGAGCAAATAAAATGTCCTCTAGTTCCCCTGAGGGAAGTATATATGTTACAGACTCTGAAGAGGAAGTTGCTAGAAAGATAAGGAATGCCTTCACGGGTGGTCAAGCTACAATAAAGGAACAAAGAGAAAAAGGTGGAAATCCTGAGATATGCTCTGTGTTCCAATATTACTTTTATTTGTTCGAAGAGAAGGATTCGAAACTAATGGAGAGAATGAAATCCTGTAAGTCCGGAGAACTATTGTGCGGAGAGTGTAAATCAGAACTAATAGAAAGAGTTCTATCTTTCCTGAGAGATCACAGGGAAAAGAGAGAGAAAGCTAGAGATCTAATGCAAGAGTTCGTTCCGGAAGAATTCAGGGATTGATGGACCCGGCGGGATTTGAACCCGCGACCTCCGCCTTGCGAAGGCGGCGCTCTCCCGGTCTGAGCTACGGGCCCTAGGTGGTGCCCCGGCCGGGATTTGAACCCGGGTCAAGGGATCGAGAGTCCCTTATGCTTAACCGAGCTACACCACCGGGGCTTCGTGCCCTTCAATTGCCTCGGGATATATAACCTTTGTGAAATTCGATGTGTTTGGCCCATGCAAATGTCAGATGGGTTGAGATTAATTAGAGTAGTGCGGGGGCCGGGATTCGAACCCGGGAACCCCTACGGGACGGGACCCTGAATCCCGCGCCTTTGACCTGGCTTGGCTACCCCCGCTTTAACCCATTGCACCTCGAATGCCTTCTCTCTTTGGGACTTACGTGGTGTGTCTCCTACCTGTAACAGGCTTTTAAACATACCGCTGTCAAATGCCCCTAGAGATATAGTTTTCAATCCTATAAAAAGAATTTTCGGTAGCGGCTATGACCTAATCCACGAAATTAATCCCATCTCTCTCTTTTTTCTTTTATCAGAAAATATAATTTCTTTCTCTTTGATCTTTCATATGGGAATGTTCACGAAGGGGTCTACTAATAGCATCCATCGTGGGACAGCAAGTCCAATCCATGTGGTCCATATTTCGGTCTTGTCTCTCCCTTTACCCTCTCCCACATTGAATCAGACTTCGTGCTATCAGGTGGTAGAAGAAAAGAAAGGATTAAATACTCCAGAGAGACTTACCGAACTGAAGCGGGGTGGGGTAGCCAGGTCCATCCCGCCGGGCTCATAACCCGGAGATCCGCCGTTCAAATCGGCGCCCCGCTACCATTCTTTTCCTACCTAGATTCCCAATTTCACGAAAATGGATGTTAATACCCCTACCACGAGAGTTATTCCTATTACGACTGGAGTTAGCTTTCTCATGACTTCTCCTTCCAGCTCTCTTCTCTCCCCTATAGTCGCAACGGCGTTGTTTATCTTCGAGGGAGTTATAGCACTCGCCACTCCTCCAGCATTGGCATGCGCTCCGAAGACTGTCATGAATTCATTGCTAAATCCTCCTTGAGTTATCCCGAGATTTTCACATGCTTTATATTGTATTCCAAGAAACATTACATTAGAACCTGTCTCTGAACCACTCACTACTGCCCCGAATAGACCTAGAAATGCTGAGAAATACAAGTATTTGTTTCCTAAAACTTCCGCCAGATACAGCCCTATTACCTTGTTCATGTTTAGTTCATCGAATCTAGGTGACGGAACCAATTTTCCTCCGGAGATGTGCATGGAGGACCAAGCCATGACATAGGCTATTGAGAAGAAGAGAGAGTAAGCTATTACGGGTCCCCAAATTCTCCTGAGCCAGGTGTTCGTTACCCTAATCAACTGTTCTTTGGATGGTTTCAGTATGGGAATAGACGAAATAGTGGCCACTAGTATCCAAGTGTATATCTGGGCGAAAACATTGAAATCTATGCTTTGATTTGCTATTAGTCCAAAAGTTACTGGTGGATCTATTTCTTTCAGACGAGAGGTTATTTCAGGATAGCTCACTATTAGGGCTAGTGTGATCAATATTATCCACGGAGATGCCGCTCTTAGTATCTTCCCACTTATCCAAGGTTTCCTCCTAGTCATGTAGAAGTGTAGGAGGAGCATGGAAACTAGTCCGGAGAGAACTCCAATTAGCATTACTGGGACTTCTACTAGGGAGAAAATTAATGCGGAAATTCCTAGGGAAAGTCCTGTCAAAATAGTCGGTATTAGAGATTTCCTGAGACTTCCCTTCACTAGAAGTATCATCGCTACTGAGATGAGGAGGGAAACCACAGGGAGATATATGCATACCTTGTACGCGAATAGGCCTGGATCCATTTCATAGCCCACTATTTTCTCAGCGGCCTCTGCAGGGAGTGTTATGGGTATTGATAGCAAGGCAAACGAGGTGGTGGCATTATAGCCTAGTACTGAAATAGTGACGGCGGAAAATGGAGAAAAGCCCATAGCGACTAAAAGGGGGGGTAGCATGGATGGTGTCACTACCCCTAAACTGGTAACCAGTGATCCAAATGCTATTCCTATCCAAAGGGCCTGTTCTTCTTTAGTCTCTGCTACTTTCTTTATGGAAGATGAAATAGTATCCAGAGCGCCTACTTCTCTCATTAGAAAGATCATGAACATAGTCCAGACGACAGCTAGGGTTATCCCCAAGGACTTCAATAGACCGTATATGCTGGCCGCTATCCCTACTTCCAGAGGTGTGTCGAAATAAAACTTGGCTATAATCAAGACCAGAACTAGACCAACTACAGCCATTTCTGCTCCGCTTCTTCTCAGGAAGACTATCCCGAAGAAGGCCACTATCAGAGGTAACACTGCTAATATAGGGGCAATCAAGTTGAACCCACCTGGGTTCTATTATGGGTTAAAAGGTTATCCTCTTGGCTAGTGCAGGAAGTACGAAATCTTCGTCACACTCAGTTAGAGTTTCAGTTAAAGTTTACCGTCACGTGTTTACCCTTCTTCTCGCTGAGCAACCGAATCTTCTCTCTTACTCGGCCAAATTTTCGACTTACTCTGTTTAATGTCTTAGTCATTGGATTCTTGCTATAGCAGTTCTATTATCTAGATTTCGCCGACATCCTCTAGTAACGATCAATTCCTTTCTGTATTGGCCTATCGCGAGAAGGAGCTAACTACTTCCTTTAACACGAAATTCTCAAGTGAGATGATATATTTCCCAATTTGATTGGGTTCCGACTCGACGCGCGACAGAAAGGTCTTAATATATGTTCTCCAAAACAGGGAAGGGTTGGCCTTGACTCGCTATTATTTGGGAGATTTGACTTGGGAAGAAGCAGAGAAAATGCTGAAGGAAGTGGACTTCGTTCTAGTTCCCATTGGGAGTACAGAGCAACACGGACCCCACTTGCCTCTTTGCACAGACTATGCACTAACTGAGATGATATGTAAGAAGCTCGTGGAGGATGGGCTAAATGCCATAATAGCGCCTACTGTCGCTTACGGCTGTAGCGAGCACCACATGAGATTCCCTGGTACGATCTCTCTCAAAGAGGATTCCCTTTACAATTTAGTGAGAGACATATGCGATAGTCTCTTCGAACACGGCGTAAAAAGAGTCCTAATAGTAAACGGTCACGGTGGAAACAGAGAAGTACTCCAAATACTTGCTAGAGATTTGTTGAGTGAGGGGAAAGAGGTATTGGTCGTTAACTGGTGGGAGTTCACAGGAGGAGTAGAAGACGTGTTAGGTGCGGAGACTGTGATAAGGGGACACGCATGCGAAATCGAAACGAGTTTTGCCCTATGTCTAATGCCAGAAAAAGTCAGAAAGGACAAGATTCCAAAAGATCACGAAGTGAGGGATCCAAGAATAGATATAGATGGGGAAAAAGTGTCTTTGAAGCCAATACATGATTGGAAGGAGCTTTCCGAAGACGGCTCCATAGGAGTGCCTAGTAGAGGGAGTGTAGAGGCCGGAGAGGAAATGATCAAGAGGATAACGGATCATCTATTGAAAGCTCTGAAGAAGTACTTGGAAAGAAGTTCTACTAGCAGTTGAGATGAGAATTGAGCATGCTATTGCAAACAAAACGGAGATACTACGT
>Ga0164318_10001754_pt1 | contig 19604 bp, 15 predicted proteins | sample GuaBasSedimGuay9_FD_113734 | JGI IMG/M metagenome (GOLD analysis project Ga0164318, IMG submission 113734) | Subseafloor sediment microbial communities from Guaymas Basin, Gulf of California, Mexico - Guay9, Core 4571-4, 0-3 cm | ecosystem: Environmental > Aquatic > Marine > Hydrothermal vents... | reverse complement strand
CCTATATCTATTTATAAGATGTATAAAAAAGATAGAGCGTTATCGTTATTGTTTTTATTAGCTTCTTTATTAGGTTTTATATTTATTTATTTCATGCCAAACTGGGAAGGAGGGAGTTGCTTTGGTTTGAGATATATAACACCATTTTTAGTTTTTTTCTATATACCCATAGTATGGTATTTAGCAAATACAAAAAAGACATTATTAATTAAGGGAATAATAGTGATAACATTAGTAATCAATATAAGTGGGGCATTAGCAGATCCTCATCTTGACAAGAATATTAGCAATCCTATTTTTGATTTTGTTTTCCCTTATCTTTTTAAGAATGGCCCTGAGAATGTAATATATTATTTCATCAAACATGTTATATTATATAAAAGTTATTTTTTTAATTTGTTAATAAATTTTATACCATTATTATTAACTTATTTATATTTAAAAAATAGGAAGTGCAATGGAAGTATCAATAGTTATCCCGGTATATAATGAAGAAGATAATCTCCCTATTTTATATGATGAACTATACAATGTGTTAAATAAAGAAGTAATAGATTATGAGATTATATTTGTCAATGATGGGAGTACAGATAATAGCCTTCAAATATTAAAAGGAATTGCTAAAAGCAATGAGAAAGTGAAGGTTATATCTTTCACTAGAAATTTTGGTCAGTCAGCAGCAATGAATATCGGTATAAAATATTCACGAGGTGATATTATTGTTTTTCTGGATTCTGATTTACAGAATAATCCGCGGGATATCCCTATTTTTATCCAGAAAATTAAGGAAGGTTATGATATAGTTGTGGGCTGGAGACAGAACAGAAAAGATCCTTTTTTTACAAAGGTTTTGCCGTCTAAAATTGCTAATTTTATTATAAGAAAAATAACAAGAATGAATATTCATGATTTTGGTTGTACTTTAAAAGCATTTAAAAAGGAAGCAATTACTAATATAAATTTATATGGAGAACTACATAGGTTTATTGCAGCCCTTGCAATATGGAATAATAATTCATATATTGAAGTTCCTGTTGAACATAGGCCGAGAAAATATGGAAAATCTAAGTATAATTTATTCAGGACATTTAAGGTAATTCTTGATGTTTTAAATATTAGTTTTATAAAAGGGTATAAGCTTAAACCGTCGTATATATTTGGTGGGATAGGTTTAATATTTTTGGCAATAGGTTTTGTATTTTTTTTGATTACAGCTTATAGAGTTTTAATTTTAAAACATCTGGAGGCCACTCCTGTGGTTTTTCTTATGGTAGTCTTTTTTAGTGGAGGAATACAGGCGATATTTATAGGATTATTAGCAGAGTTAATTATAAATTTACATTTACAGCAAGGTATTACACAGACTGCAGAAATTAAAGAGTTAATAAATTTTAAGGATGGTAAAAATGTTTAGAGAAATATTTCTATTATTTATTTTGACTTTAATAGTATGTGGTAATGGGGAAAAGAAAAAAGATCAGGTGTTAGTTGGTAAGTATAGCATAATTGTTGATAATGAAGTTAAAGAACTCCAGATTGATGAAAATCAATATTTGGGTTTTAATTTTACAGGTATTATAAAAATCAAATATCAGTTTAATACACAAGTCACACATAAGCCTGCTATTTTGAAATGTGGAAGGATAAATGAAGCATCCCAGATATATTTTAATGATAACTTAATTGGTACATCGGGATTAGTAAATCCTATAACAATGATTGATAATTGGAGTTATAATTTATTTTATGTCCCTAAGAATTTAATAAAAAGTAATAATACAATATTATTTTTGATTAAAAGCAATGCCTATTATATTGGTTTTAGAGATAGTTTGCCAGAAATTAGCTATCTTGATGGGGTAGATGAAGATAGCATAATAAAAAATATTATCTTAAAATATATTAATTCAAATGAACAAAATTTTAAAACTTATTATATAAAAAGTCAGTATTGTATTGATAGTATAAAGCCACAATTTATATCGGTTGATATATTAAAAAATATAAACAATAAGTATATTTTTAATATAAAATTAAAATATAAAAATTTTAGCAGAGTTTTCATTGATAGTATGGAGGTAAAGAATAATGATATATTTTTGAAGTCGCCATATTATTATACAGATTATTATTATTCAAAAGAGCTTGGGTTATATCAGCCTTATGGGGTATATTTGCCTTATAATTATTTTAATGACAAAAGTGTAAAATATCCTGTAATTTATGCCTTTGGAGGAGGAAGTGAAGTTCATAAAACATTTATTCAGGGGGAACTTCCTGCATTATATGATAGATATATAAAAAGTGAGGTAGCAAAGCCATTTATTTTAATTTCTATTCAAGGTTCGATGGGAGCCAATTTTTTTTATAATGAAAAAACTAATTTAAATTATGAAAAGAGTTTTATTGAGGAATTGATCCCACATGTAGAAAAGAAATTTAATATTGCTCAAAATAGAAGAGCAATTGTAGGTTTATCAAAAGGAGGTATGGCTGCATTTAGTATAGGTATGAGGTATAAAAAATTATTTAAAAAAATAGTTTCAATTTCAGGGACACTTGCTGTACCTAATGGTAGTATGTTAGATAAAAATCCTTTTTATATTGTTGAAAATCTAAAAAATTCAGAAAATATCCCTGAGATTTTTATAACAGCAGGCAATAGTGATGAATATAAGTTAAATATTGTGGCTGAAAAATTTCATAACCTTTTATTGTTTAAAAATATTAAGCATAAATATCAACAATTTAATGGTGGTCATCATCATAATGAATGGTTTACAATGCTTCCAGAGATATTAAAATTTGCAACAGATTATTAATATTTAAGATTTATTTTAATTGTTTTTTATAAAGAGTTCTGATTTCTAATAAATCTTTATAGTATTTATCAGTTTTAAAATCTGGGAAAGTCCATGGAAAAGTAATAAAACTGCCTTTTTTGTAATATAAAACCATATCAGCATACATACCTTCAAATAATGCAATTTTTTGTCCGCCGAATTTTAAGGAAGCCAGAACGACTTTTTGATAATCCATATATCCAGGATCAATATTAACCGGCCTTTTATTTTTTTGTAAGAAAGCAGATTCTATGGCATTTGTCATCATCTTTATAGTTCCTATTTCATAAGGTTTGATTAAATTTTCAACTGATACAAAAAATCTATATAAATTTTCTCCCATTTCATCTTTATAGTAATCAGTTATATCAAAATTGTACAGTTTACTTTTATAATCTATCTTTCCCCAATTAGATTCAATAATAGAAAAGATTTTTTCTATATCAAATGTTTTTATAATAAGTATAGCAAAGAAAAGTTTAACTTTTTGAGTTATTTCTGGAAGTGCCATTTAAAATCTCCTTAGCATATTTGATAATTTCTGGGTTAATATTAAAAAATTTCATTGCAGCATTTTCAAGATTTGTTTTAATATTTTCTTTTTTATCTTCTGAATAAAATCTAACAAAATCATTTCTTATATAAATCCTGCCTTTATTTTTCAAATCAACTTTTGTAAGGCAAATATGCCTCATTGATTTTTGATAGAATGAATTTTTCCAGTAAAATATAAAATCTTCTAAAGATACGGGATTAAATATGAAACTATATCTGAATTTACGTTCTTTTTTATTAAATGTATATAAAAAGTATTGATTTGATTCAAAATTATATTGTAATTCAACGCCTGTATAATTATAGTCAATAAAATGGACTGTTTTTTCCTGGACAATTGGTATTGGATTGGAGATTAAATATCCTGGATCTGTTAGATAATATTTATTTTCTATATTAATTGCAAGGCCACAATGAGCAGCTTCTGCCCATTTCATATCCATAATTAAAGGGAAAGATTCAAATCCTGTATGGTATAATATTGACCATAAAAAATATGTTAAAGAATAACATGTTCCACCTAAATTATTTTCCAGATAATTTATATATAATTCTTCTGGCAGCCTTAGCCGATCAAGTTCCCCTTTGCCTTCATTTAATTTTAATATTTTGCTAATATTTTCGTAAGGTATTTTTGAAAAAGAATATAGTATTTTGGTTAAATTAGTTAAATCAGGCTTTATATCTAATAAATTATTTCTTTCTAAAAATAGATAAACTACATCTTTATGGTAATCTAATGAAAATTTTTTATCAATGGACATATATTATTTCAAAAATTTTAGGCTTAAGTCCCATTTGTTTTAATTTAGTTTCTTCTATTTCAGCATCGATTTTTTCATCATAGAAATTTGTAATAACATAATAATAGCCACGTTCTAATCCTTTAATATGTTTTGTGTCATAGACATATGCATCAATATTATAATTTTTTTTAAAATATCCCATAGCTTGAATGGCTTTAGCAGCTATTTTATCTCTGTATAAAGCAACTATATATTGTTTTTTTTCTTTTTTATTTTCATTATTTCCTTTACAGAAAAGGCCCACAAATACGATGAAAGTTAATATAAAAGAAATTTTTACTTTATTCATAGCTGTTTACATCCTCCCTTTACATGTTTTGAAACAGTAATAGAGTATTTATCAAGCTTTCGTCTTAGAGAATCTCTGGTTATACCTAATAATTTACAGGCTTTTGCTTTGTTATAATTTGCTTTTTCTAATGCTTTTATTATAAATTTTTTTTCCATTTTTTCTAAATTCAAATCATCATAAAGGTTTAAATCATTATATTTTGTAGCGAGCATTTGCAACAATGGGAAATGCTTATTCATCAAGTAATTATCATCACATAGAATGGATGCCTGTTCTATCATGTTACGTAATTCTCTAATATTTCCGGGGAAATTATAGTCCTTTAATTTTTCTAAAGCAGCAGGGGTTATTCCTTTTATGTTTTTATTTAACCTTTTATTAAAAAATTTAATGAAATATGTTACTAAAAGTTCTATATCTTCTTTTCTTTCTCTGAGAGGTGGTATATAAATTCTGAAGATATTAAGCCTGTAAAATAAATCCTGCCTGAATGTTCCTTCTAATACCATTTTTTCTAAGTTTTTGTTAGTGGCTGCAATTACTCTAACATTAATTTTTTTAATGGTATTACCGCCAACATACCTGATTTCTCTGTTCTCAAGTACTCTTAATAAATTTTTTTGCACAGCTAAGGAAATATCTCCTATCTCATCAAGAAAGATAGTTCCTCCATTTGCCTGTTCGAATAATCCTTTTTTTCTTTCTTTGGCATCAGTAAATGAACCTTTTTCATGTCCAAACAATTCGCTTTCTATTAATGTTTCCGGAATAGAAGAACTATTAACTGGAACAAAAGGCTTATTTGCATTTGGCCCTTCAAAATGTATAGCTCGGGCAATAAGTTCCTTACCCGTCCCGCTTTCACCTTCAATTAGCACAGAAGTTTCCGGATACTCTGCGAGTTTTTTTATTAAATTTTTAATTTCTATAATTTGTTTACTATTCCCAATAATAGAATTTAAAGAATAGTTTTCTCCAATAGATAAATTTTTTAATTTTGTTTCCAGTTGTTTTTTTTCATTAAGAACAGATATATATTTTCTTGTTTTTTCAATAGCAAGAAGTAACTCATTAAATCCTACAGGCTTATCTAAATATTCTGTTACCCCAAGAGAGATTGCTTCTTTCATTGTATCCATTTCACGATAAGCAGTAATAATAATAAATTCTATATCTTCATTTAATTTTTTGATTTGTTTTATGAATTCAATACCATTTAATTCTGGCATTTTTATATCAGTTATAATTATATCTATTTCTTCCTCTTGAAAAATTTGAAGAGCCCTTTTAGGATTGGTTTCAAATATTACTTTACATCCTCTTTTTCTTAGAAAATTACCGATAGATTCATCTGTTTCAATATAATCATCAAGAAGTAAGATTGTAAAATCTATATTATTTCTTTTATTTGCCATTTTCTTTATTTAGATAAAATTTTGCAAGTTCTACATATTCCTGAGCATTTTTTAAATTGCCTTGAATTTTATTTTCATCCATTTGTTTAACCACTTTCCCTGGTATTCCCATTACAATAGAATTATCAGGAATAACAGTTCCGGGAGACACGACAGCACCTGCTCCAACAATGCAGTTTTTACCAATTTTAACACCATCTAATAGTACAGCATTCATTGCAATTAAGCTATTATCCCCAACAACTGCGCCATGTACAATAGCTCCGTGTCCAATAGTTACATTATTTCCAATTATTGTAGGTTGGTTATAATTTACATGCAATACACAATTGTCTTGAACATTTGAATTTTCTCCTATTTCTATGTAATCAATATCTCCTCTTAGCACAGCTCCAAACCAAATATTCGCATTATCTTTTAAGATAACCCTGCCAATAACTTTGGCAGTATCTGCTATAAATACATTGTCCCCAAGCTTTATATCATCATCGAAAATTTTCCCCATACTTTTTTCTCCTTTATTCATTTTTTTGTTTAATAATTGACATAGCTATAGCACAACTTATTGCTGCATTTAAAGATTCTATTCCCCCGTCCATAGGTATCCTGAATTTTTTTGAAATTTTTAGGAATTCTTGAGAAACTCCATGAGATTCATTACCTACAATAATAGCAAACTTATTTTTTAAGTTAAAGTTCCATATATTTTCTTTGCCATTAACATCCAATGCTATTGGTGTAATCTGTTCTTTTTTTAGAAAAGATAATATTTCATATTTTTTTACTTTTTCATATAATTTTAATCTAAAAGCCGAACCCATTGCCGCACGTATAACTTTAGGATTCATAATTTCTACACATTCTTCATCTGTTACTATAGAATTAAATCCAAATGCCTCAGATGTTCTTATGATTGTACCTAAATTTCCGGGATCTGATATACCGTTTAAAATAACAAATGGATAAGTAATTTTTTCTGGAAAATTTAAAAGAAAATCGTTTCTTATAACAGCTAAAATTCCACTGGGAGTTTTGTCTAAAGATATTTTTTCCATAAGAGAATTATTTACTGAATAAGTGGAAATACCCTCTTCAATTTTGTTTAAAATATAAAATTTGTCTTTTGTTAAAACTAAAATATTTATTAATTCCGGGCGATTATAATAAACTTCAAAAAAAAGTTTTTCTCCTTCTACTATAGTTAATCCAAATTTTTTTCTATACTTCCTGTTATGTAGCTGTTGTATTTTCTTTTTCCAGCTGATCGGAAGAGATATTATTTGATTTGCCATTTATTTTCTCCCTGATTGTTTTAAAATTTTCAATAGCTTTTATTATTGTATGAACTATTCCCTTACTTTTTTTAAACAAAAATTCTAAAATAAATTTTTCTTCTGATTTTATACTAACCGGTAAAGTACTATTTTTTATAATCCCTAAAATAATTTCTTTGTCAGGTAAATTTTCTAATTCATATAGGCATAGTATTTTTTGTTTTTTATTTATAATAATTTTGTCAAATTTAAACGGAGCAGCATGGATAGCAAGCTTATGTTTCAATATTAAATTCGCAGTAGGCGTGGGCACTTTTCCAAATCTATCTTCCAATTCTTTATAAAGAGCATCAAGTTGCTCAATATTTTTGGATTTAACAATTTTTTGATAAAATTCAAGTTTAATGTTTTTGTCATTTATATAAGAATCATCGATAAATGTATCTATCCTAATGTTTAATTCTGGTAGTTTAATAGTTTCAAAACAATTTCCTTTTATTTTATGGATAGTTTCTTCTAATAATTTTATATACATATCAAAGCCGATGGCTTGGACGAAACCGTGTTGTTGAGGACCTAAAATATTTCCCACTCCGCGAATTTCCATATCGCGCATAGCCAATGACATTCCGGAGCCAAGGTGAGAGAATTCCCTTAATGCCTGGATTCTTTTAATAGCAGAATCTGACAACTTATCAAGTTCTGGAATAATAAAATAAGCATAAGCTTGAAGATTTGATCTACCTACACGGCCTCTTAACTGGTATAATTGTGCAAGCCCCATTTTATCTGCAAGATCTATAATAATAGTATTCACAGAAGGTAAATCTATGCCACTTTCTATAATCATAGTTGAAACTAAAACGTCGATTTCTTTTTTAATAAATTGCAACATAGTGTCTTCTATTAAAATTCCCTCCATTTGCCCGTGAATTACTCCGAATTTGATATTAGGTAAAAGTTTTTTTAGTTTTGAAACAGTTTCGTTAATTGTTTTTATTCTATTATGGACAAAAAATACCTGTCCTCCTCTATTGATTTCTTTTATTATTGCGTTTTTAATAGTTTCTTCATCAAAAAAGATAATTTCTGTTTGAATAGATAACCTATTTTCAGGAGGAGTTTGAATTATTGAAATATCTCTACTTCCCATTAATGATAAATGCAGTGTTCTGGGAATTGGGGTTGCTGTCATGGATAGAACATCTATAGTTTTTTTCATTTTTTTTATTTTTTCTTTATGTTTGACACCGAATTTGTGCTCTTCATCGATTATTAAAAGTCCTAAATCTTTAGGTTTTATGTCATTTGATAATAATCTATGAGTTCCTATTAAGATATCGATATCTCCTTTTTTAAAATCTTCGATGAGTTTTTTTTGAGTTGCAGGCTTAACAAATCTGTTAATAACAGCTATTTTTGTACCGAAATTTTTAAGTCTTTGGGAAAATGTATTGAAATGTTGTTCGGCAAGTATGGTTGTTGGCACCAATACTATAACCTGCTTGTTACTTCGTGTAGCTTTAAATGCTGCTCGAATGGCTACTTCTGTTTTTCCAAAGCCAACATCCCCGCATAGTAATCTATCCATCGGATGGGCTGATTCCATGTCTTTTTTTATTTCTTCAATTGCTCGTAGCTGATCTGGTGTTTCTTGATATGGGAAAGATGCTTCCATCTCTTCTTGCATTATATCATCTGGGAAGAATGCAAAACCCGGTTCGGATTTTCTAATAGCATATATTTCAAGCAATTCCTTTGCCATGTCTTCAATTGCTTTTTTTGTTTTTTCTTTTAATTTTTCCCAGGATTTTGTTCCTAATTTATTTAAAATTGGAGGAATATCGTCTTTGGAACGGTATTTCTCTATGCGATATATTTGTTCTACAGGAACATAGATTTTATCGTCTCCAAGATAATTGATAACAAGGCAGTCATATTCAGAATTTTCAATTTTTATTCTTTTTATACCTTTATATATACCTATTCCATAATTTTCATGAACAACATAATCTCCTTCAACTAATGATTCCTGTGTTAGAGGACTTGGTGGTTTGATTTTTTTTACAACTTTTCTTCTGTATCCTAATGGAGAAAAAATTTCATGATCTGTTATTACTATTATTTTTGAAGTTACGTCTCGGAAGCCAGTTGAAAGGTAGCCAATTTCTAATGTTATTTTATCTAATAAATCTTCAAATATATCTTCTATACGTTTTTTTTGTCCTTTGTTTTCACATAAAATATATATTTTATATCCTTGTGCATAATATTTGTTTACGTAATTTCTAAAGAGATTTAGATTCCCTCGAAAGGCATCATTCAAGTGTGATTTGTAGTTTATAATTCCTCGATGGGATTTATATAGATTAGAATAATGTATTTCTACTGATTGGAATTTTTGTTTTTTATTTAAAAATTTTTTATAGAAAAGACAGAGTTCTTCTGGTTTTCCTATAAATGCTTCTAATATACGTTTTTCTTCATATTCTTTGTTTAAAGTAGCTATTTTTTCAATCCATTTTTTTTCAATGAATAAAGGATTATATTCAACAATAATATCATCTTTTTTTAGAAAATCTATAACAGAATGTAATTCATTGTAGAAAAGATGTAAAAATTTTTTATAACCCGGGAATAGAGATTTTTCATTTATTAATTTAATAAATTCATCTTTTAATTGGCTTTCAGATATGAAGTTATTTAGTTTATTTTTTACATATTTTATAATAAAATCTGAAAAAATTATCTCAGATGCAGGCGGTATAGTAGATTGTTCAATTTCTTTTATGGATTTTTGAGTTATTGGATCAAATATTCTGATTGAATCTACTTCATCCGCCCAGAATTCAATTCTTAAAGGATATTCATTATTTGGTGGAAAAACATCGATAATGCCTCCCCGGCTTGCAAATTCCCCTTTCATTCTCACAGTGCCATTTGCATTAATATATCCCAATTCTAAAAGATTTTCTTTTAAAAGATCAAAAAATATTTCTTCGCCTTTTTGGATATGTATCAGAGATGATTCAAGAATATTTTTGGGGATTGTCTTTTCTAATAAAGCCAATGGAGATATTAAAATAACATGCTTTTCTTTTTTATTTAGAAGATTGTATAAAATATTTATTCTATCAAATATTAATTCATTATCAATTAGGCTATTACTGTAAATAGAAGAAGTAGAAGAAGGGTAAATAAAAATATTATTCCCTAACAGCTCATTGAGATCAGAATAAAAAAAATTGATAAAGTCATCTTCAACAATTAATAAAATATTATGATGGAGATTATCATAAATTTCTTTAATAAGAAATGAAAGTATCCCCCCAGCAAATGAGTCTATAACAATATGTCTGTTTTTGTTTAAAGAATCTAAGATATTAGAAAAATTTAAACCTGTAATAGTCATAAAAAAGCTTAAGTTTAAAAATTTACCATAATATTATCAACAAAAATTATAGAAAAGTCAAATATTTTTTTGCATAATTTATACCGTTTTATTTGTTTAAATTTTTTTAAGAAAAAATTTATTTAAAATTAATACAATTAATTAACAATATAATACTTGATTTTTTTATACTTTAAAAATAAATATAAATATATTTTTAAAAATTAGTTGACATTTTGATAGATTTTTTTATGATTTGTTTTATGAAAAAGCGTTATAAAAGGCCGGCGGTTTTTACTTTTTCTGTTTTAACAAGCAATACATACGGATTTACACAGATTGAATGTAATATAGGAGATGCTGCTGCGCGTATTTGTCAATCAGGTGCCAATTCAACGGAAGATTGCTTAAGCGGAAGTGCAGCGGCCTGGCAGTGCAATCCTGGGAGTGATGCAGCATTTTATTGTAATTTAGGAAATGATGCAAATGGTAATGAATGCACCGGTGGAGCATATCCAAACTACGAGGATTGTGTTAAAGGAAATCATGCTTTTGATGCATGTGGCCCCGGAAATTATGCCAACGATGCTTGTTCTGGAGGAGGAGATGATAATAATATTAGACCAACTTGCCAAAACGGGCATTATCCACAAGATGGAGAATGTGTATTAGGTAATATTGCCGGAATTTATTGCCAAAATGGAAATAATGCTTCTGGCGAATGTATAAGTGGAGATGGATATTGTACAAATGGTTCATCCACTAGTAATACTTACTGTTCCTTTGGTACTAGAGCAGAAACAGGTTGTTCTAATGGTTCTACACCAGAAGATAGATGTAATTCAGGTTCAGATGCTACCTGGGGCCCAGGGGGGGAATGCACTTCTGGATATGAAGCGGATTATCAATGTGCAAATGGAGAAAGTACCAGTTCTGGTAGATGTAGTGGTGGGAGTAGCCCTAGTCGTTATTTCAAAAAAAGTAAAGAAGATAATACTTTTATAAATCCTGATCTTGAAAAAGAAAAATAATCTATCTTTTTTTATAAATAATATTTCAATAGATTTTGTGTTTAAATCAGATATAAAAAATATAAATGTGTCTCCCAAATTGAAAATATTTCATAAGTATCATAAAACAAAGACAAATATAACTTTATTGTACATAAATATATATACTCCAAGAACATTGAAAATACGTGAAAAACTTTCTCCTTCTGAATTTAAATTTATTAAAAAAGAGTATATTTCTCATTTTGAATGTAAAAAATATATTCATTTTAATTTTAAAAGTCCTTTACCTTCTATATTATTTAATACAGTACTTAATGAGAAGCTTTTTTATTTATTTGAAGATAATAATTTTACATTTTTTTATGATGATATATATGCTGTATTTATTAATTTATCAAATAATAAAGGGTTATATATTAAAGTTGATCCATTTAAAGAAATAGCAGTTATTCAGGATAATATTATGTTTTTTATTACTGCTATATTGGAATATTTAAATAATAATTTAGTTTTTCATGGATTGGGGTTGAGGAAAAATGAAGTAACTTCGGTATTTATAGGGCCTTCTGGTATTGGTAAGAGTACTATTGCAAAATATTTTAATTATAAAGGATGTTATGGAGATGACGCTGTTTTAATTGATCCTAAAAATAACATTGTTTATTCATTACCTTTTTATCAATATTATTACAAATTTTATAATTTTGTTGAGCCATCAAGAATTGATTTTATTTTCTTTTTGAATAAAGCAAGGCTATCATTTTTACAAAGAGAGAAGATTAATAGGAAAAGTCTATTGCATAACAAATATAATTTCTTACATTTTGCAGATTTCCTCCCGGAGATATATAGAAAAAAGGTAATAGAAAGCCTTGATATGTTTATTCAGAAGCATTATGATTATTTATGGAATATAAATTTAAAATTGAATGATTATTGGTTAATCAAAAAATTAAATAGAATTTTAAATAAAAAAAATCTTTAAAAAACTTGCATTTTTTTTAAAATTTTATTTATTCCCTTTAAAAAGGAGGAATATATGAAGAAAAGAGCCATTATATTAATATTTTTATTGTTTTTTTTGAGTAGTAGCGAATATTTTTCACAAACACAAACTTTTAGAGAAAATATTTTAATATCTAAATTTTCTACTCGTTTAAGTAAAGCCCAGGCTCAAAAAATATTATCAGCTTATGGAGTAACTGGTATAAAAAAAGTATTTACTAATTTAGATTATAGTGTTCCAGCAGCTGAAAAATTGGATAGATATTATTATTTAGAATTGAATGATGGATTAGATATCAAAAAAGTAAAAGACAATATTTCTCAAATTTCATGGATTGAAGATGTTGATTATGATTATATAGAAACGATAGATGAATATATTCCAAATGATCCTAAATATAACCAACAGGCATTTTTAAAACAAATTATGGCAAATATTGCTTGGGATTATACAAAAGGAGACAAAACAGTAGTAATAGGTATTGTAGATACAGGTGTTGATTGGGGGCATGATGATTTAGCAGATAATATATGGTCAAATGAGGAAGAGATACCAGATAATGGTAAAGATGATGATGGAAATGGCTATGTTGATGATATCAGAGGGTGGGATTTTGTTAGTTTGTCACAAACGGATCTTAATGATTATAAAAATCAGGGATATAAACTATTAGATAATGAAGATTATCAAAAAGAGGATAATGATCCGTCAGATGTTGAGGGGCATGGTACTCACTGTGCTGGACTTGCTAGTGCTGTATCGGATAATAATGTAGGAATAGCAAGTGTTGGTTTTAATTGTACAATTATGCCATTAAGAATTGGTTTTAGTATTATTAAAAAGGATGGTTCCAGGACAGGTCAGGGATATTCAAGTTTTATGGCAAAAGCTTTTGTATATGCAGCTAATAATGGAGCCGATGTTGTTAATTTAAGTTTTGGGAATAGTGGACAAATGATCCGGGATGCTGCTCAATATTGTTATGAAAAAGGTGTGGCTGTATTTGCTGCAGCTGGAAATGACAATACTTCTGAAGAACATAGCGCGCTATCTAATTGCCCCTATGCCTTTTCTGTTGCGTCTGTTGCATTGGATAATAGAAAAGCATACTATTCAAATTATGGATCATGGGTAGAAATTTCAGCACCTGGTGGTGATTATAAAAATGGTGGAGAGTTATTATCAACATTTCCGGGAAATTCATATGCGTATATGCAAGGAACATCTATGGCATGTCCTGTTACAGTAGGAGCTTATGCATTGTTAAAATCATATTATAAAGATTTATCTTTAGAGGAATTAATAAAAAGATTATTTTTTACTGCTGATGATATATATTCAGTTAATCCTGAATATGTTGGACAATTAGGTTATGGGAGAATCAATATTTATAGAGCAATAACTGAAAATAAGCATCCCTATTTTGAAGATATTTCACTCAATATTACAACTAATAATGGGAATAATTTTGTAGGACAAGGCGATACTTTTAATATAACTTTAAATCTTGTAAACTCCTGGGGAAGTGCAACTGATTTTAATTTTCAATTATTTACTAATGACCCTTCCATTAAATTCATAACCAATTCCTTTACGGAAGATGTCCCTGAAGACACTACATTTACAACACAAAATGCTTTTAAACTTTATCTGGACTCAAATGTAACATTTCATACATCAACTTTTACAGTAATTCTATCAAATGATGATTATGCAAAAACTTATAATTTTAATCTCAAACTTGGTTACCCTGATGTGATTTTAATAAATAATGAATCCAATGAGAAAGAATATAATTTCATTAAAAATTATTTAAATCAGAATGTTATTTCTTATGATACATTAAACTACAAACAATTAAGAGATTCTATACCATTTTATTCTTCATTACTCGGAAATACAGATTTAGCTATATTGTTAATGAATAAAGATGAAGATTACCTTTCTACAGACGAATTGCATTTTCTTGATACTCTTACAAATTTTTCATATAATATTTTAGTAGATGGAAAGCTCATTTCAAGTTCTCTTAAGAATGATAGTGATGCTGAGAATTTATTAGAATCATTATTTGGGATTAATTGCAAAAAAGATTTTATTCCACAGGATTTATTAACCGGTTTAAATGATAACTATTTTTCAAATGGAATTAATCCTGAAATAGACAATACCATATTATCATCAATATCTATTATGCCAGAAACAAGGCCTCTTTTTATTTATGCAGATAATGATACTGTAGGTTCTATTATAAATTATGACAATGGTGCTACAATAATATATCCGGGGTTTAATTTTCATAATATTATAGATACTTCTATTGCATATTCATTTTTATATAATATAATAGCTATAACAGCAAAAGGATTTTATGTTGAACATGATCCTGTAGAATTAGTTGAAGATTCAGCTCAAGATATAGAAATCAATGCTCATATTAAGAATTTTAGTGATTTAAATATTAATCTCTCTTTGTACTGGAAGTTTAAAGACAACACTGATTTTAATCACATTGATTTTGCTGAGAATAATAGTATATATACTGCTGTTATCCCAGCTCCAATGAAAGATACAGTAATTCAATATTATATATATGCTTCAAATGGTAAAGACATTATAATTCTTCCAAATTCTTTCCCAATAATTTATTCTATAACAATTGGCAATGATACAATAGCACCATCTGTTACACATAGAGAATATCCACCATCTATATTACGAAAAAATGATTATACTTTTTATGTTAATTTAGATGATAATTTAGGTATTGACACGACAAAATCTATTATAAAATATAAAGTAACCGGTAAAGATTTAGAAACTCAACCACTTGTACATGTTAAAGATAATATTTATAAAGCTTTTATCCATTTAGATGAAGATATTGAATTAAACAAATATTTAGTTTATTGGTTTGAAGTTTATGATAACTCTAAAAATTCAAATAAAAAGAAATATCCAGTAAGTTCAATTTTCAAATTTAAAGTAACAGACTCAATACCATTTGGTTTTTTTGAAGATAATGCTACAAAAGAATATTGGATTTTAGAAGGTGATTGGGGCTATGTTGATAAATATACTTATGAAGGAAATTATTCTATTAGATATCCTCAAGATAAAGTTTATAAAAATAATCGAAATGAATCAGCTCTATTTGATTACCCGATTGATTTTAGTAAATCAAATGAACTATACTTAACTTTATATACAAAATGGGTATTTTCTAATAAAACAGAAGGAGATAGTGGACTTATAGAAATAAGTACTGACCATAAAAAAACATGGAAAGTAATAAAAAGCTTTACAGGAAGAAATAGCTTATACCATCCTGAGTGGGTTGATTTATCAGAGTACTGCACAGAAAATAATGATTCTGTTTATATAAGATTAAGATGCCATACTGATTATGATGGGATAAGCGGAGGATGGTTTATAGATAATCTCTGTATCTCACCGTCTCATCCTACAGAAATAAAAGAAAATAACAGTAATAAACCAATAAAACAGGTTAAATTATATCAAAATTATCCTAATCCTTTTAATTTAAGTACAGTTATTTCTTATTCAATTGATAAAGTATCCACAGTAAGATTGGAGATTTATAATATTCTTGGCAGAAAAATAATAACTTTGGTAAATAAAAAGAAACAACCCGGGAACTATAAAATTAAATGGAACGGACGGGATAAAAATAATAAAATAGTTTCAAATGGTGTATATTTTTATAAATTAAAAACAGATGAAAAAACATTAATACGAAAAATGGTATTGTTAAAATAAGAAAAAAGGGTGGTTATACGCCGCCCTTTTGTTGTTTCTAAAAAGTATCATCAAATTATTATTCTTAAAGGAGAGTGCTTTGGATTTTGTGTAAATGGAAATTTTGCCTAAATATATACTACAAAATCCAACGCACTCTCACAATCACAAATAATTATAAATTTATTCTTTTTTATCTTAACTAATTAATAATCAATAAATCTTTATTTAGAAAATTGAAGTGAGTAGATAGTATCTACTCACTTCGATATAATTTATATTGTTTGTTTGACATTATTAACAGGTTTTTTTTTATACTATCTATAGGAAGTTCAAAAGGAGATAGATTTTTATACTTTAATACACTACCATCATCAAAAAAAATACTATCAATTTTAATACCAAAGTCAAGGTTTTTTTCTAATGCCTCTCTAAAAAACGATGGAGTTTGAATAACCCATGAAGTTATTAAAAACCGCCATGTAAAATCGTTAGACTGAGAAGGAGGTATAGATAAAGAATCCCTATGAATAAGAAAACTATAATCATAATTATTCTCTTTTATTTCTAGATCAAAACCTTTAATGGTTTTATTTGTCATATTTTGTAAATTAGCTGTCATGATAAAAATAAAATTAGAATAGTCTGGACTTATTGCTTTATAACTAAATTCATTAAATCTTATAGAGTTGTTTAGCTTATCTCTTAGCATCTTATTATACTTGTTTACCCATTCCTGTTCTAAATTGTCAATTGTTAAAGGAATAGAATAATCAAAACCGACTAATTTCCATCGACCTTTTTTCTTTTTAAATATAAATTTTATATTTAATGTGGTATCATATTTTGCAATATAAACAGGCATTACCACCACTGCGTTTTTTTTAGAAGAATTTTTCTCATCTTCAAAAGGTTTTTTTACAACATATTTAAAATATTTTCCTGATAAATATTTTAAATAAAAATCATCTGCCCTATAATCACTATCTATAATTAGATGAGCAAGAATACTATAGCCTTCTCCCTTTTCTTTTTTTTCTTTAAAAATTCTTTGTATTTTTTCCATAGCTTCTTTGAGATTATTTTCAAATTCACTATCATCTACCCCATAATCTTTTAAGACGCTAATATAAAATTCCTTAAGATCCACATATTTAATAAAAGTTTTATAATCTGCTTTATTAATTGAAGTTCTTATTTTATTAAAAGCATGCAACGGCGTGTTTGTCGATTTTAAATAAACTAAAAAAACAATAATTATAATAACTCCTATAATAGAAATTAGTTTCTTTTTTGACATATATTTACCCCAAAAAAATTACTTCTCTTTTGTAATATTTATACCAATCTCAGGAAAAATCTTGATTCTTTCTGAAATAAAAGTAAAAAATATAAGAATAATAAATCCAAATGCGACTAACCAAATTATAGATGTCCATTTAATTGGAAGAGGTAAAAATATATTTAAAAAAGAAAGAGCTTCACTGTCCACTAAAAGAAGTACTATAAAATATATTAAAGGTATCCCTATTCCCACGATCATTGCCAACCAATGACCAAAACTTAAAACTATATCAGAAAATGCAAAAGAAACAATATATTTGGATTTACTTTCTAAGTAATCTCTTATCTTTTTTTGTCTTTGCCAGAATAATTTGAAACCTGCGAATCCTATTAATACTACAACAAGGAAAATTAATATTGTTCCAATAATTGTAGTAGCTGGATAACCACCTAAACCTTGATCTAAAATTTCAATCAATATAAACAACGGTATTAGTAAGTTAATAATAGCAAAAAGGATATAAAAATATTTCATACCTATGCTAATAGTTTTATTGTCCTGAATTAAATTTAATACTTTGTCTACATATTGCATATAATTTTTATCCATCGCTATCCCCCTTTTTTGAAAATTAGAAAAATATTAATTAATAATTCATAAACATATAAATAGTATTGTAAAAATATGATGTTAGTAAAAAGCAAACATTATAGACCCCCTTAGTTTTAAATTAAGTATACTTTTATGTAAAATCAGAGAACCCCCTAATTAAAAATTTTATCTTTATTTTTTTCTTAATATTAAATTTTTTTAATTTGAATATATTTTTTATCTCTTTTACCTTATCCAAGCCCCTCTTATTATTTTCATTAGTAAATTTTTTTTCCCCAACTAAACTCCAAAGATCATTCATATTTCCTCTCAATATAAAAATACTTACAAACATCTTTTCTAACAAAGCTGTCAAGAATAAAAGGTAGCTCAAATAGAATAGAATAATCACAATAAAATTTTAATCTAAATTAATTTTTTACTACTTGAATTATAGAAATATCTTGTACTAATTGAAAGTTCAATAATCAGCAACATTTCCAAAAAGTAAAATTACTTTACATTTAGTTCTTTAAAAAAAATTCATTAATCCAGTTTAAATTTTTCATAATTTTTCCTTATTAAAAAATCCTAAATATTTTATATCTAATTTCATTTTATAAAAAAAATTTTTTTAGTCAAGTTTTTTTATTTTTTTATTGTAACTAAATTTTTATTTATAATATCCTATGAGAGCATATATTATAAAATACCAAGTAAAAAACAACCAGATATTGCTGCAATGTTCATTAGAAAAAATTCTCAGTGCTGAAATACTTTATTTAATTATCGTAAGTGCTTATATCAATTGGCTACTAACTGGCAAAAATATAACACCATTAATAAAAAAGAAACTTTAAAAGAAATAGCCGATATATTGCCTAACTTTCGAGATGATATTGAAAAATTATTAAAATTTGCTAAAAATTGGAATAGTCTTCCCAAAAATGACAAAGAGAAATAAAATTACTACCAGATCAATTAGGATTTTGAAAATAGAGGAAGTTCTGGAATAACTTCAGAACTCTCCTCAAGTAGGCATCATTGTGCTTGGGAAATCCAGATACAAATCTGTTACTGTAGAATAGCAAACACCGTCTTTAACGTCGTTTCTAGTACTTCCTTGTTTGCACATCATTATTATTAGTCTTTGCCCTTCCCTCTATGCCTGCTTATAAAATATATTATCGTCATTGAAAAATCTTCCTTTATTATTTGGAGAAATTGATCTTTTTTTACACATTTCACATATTTTATTTATAACTCATTAACAGTCAACCAATTGACTTACTGAAATGTTACCGACATTTAAATGCAATACACACAAAAATTAATCAAAATATTCCATCCATAAACCCAAATCATACCACAAAT
>Ga0164318_10001752_pt1 | contig 19610 bp, 18 predicted proteins | sample GuaBasSedimGuay9_FD_113734 | JGI IMG/M metagenome (GOLD analysis project Ga0164318, IMG submission 113734) | Subseafloor sediment microbial communities from Guaymas Basin, Gulf of California, Mexico - Guay9, Core 4571-4, 0-3 cm | ecosystem: Environmental > Aquatic > Marine > Hydrothermal vents... | reverse complement strand
TCCGAAAAAACAAGGTTGCCTGAAAAAAGAATCTCCCGTATTCTTGTTTGACTGCCTTCATCAATTTTAAAAACAACTTCAACAGTGCTGTCACTTTGTTTATTGCTGGTTGCTTCTACCCCTATATCCGGATATCCTTTACTATGGTATAGATCTATAATTGTATCTTTATCATATTTTAATTTAGTGGTACTAAAGATATCATCACGCTTTAATAAAATCGCATCAAGAATGTCTCCCTTTCGTAATTTGTTGTTTCCGGTTATTCTAATTTCATCAACAAGGGGTCTTTCTTCAACAGAAAATATAATAACAACACTACTGCTGTCTGAATCACCAGGTTCAGCTTCTGCAGTAAAGTTTATTTCAAATAAATCAAGAGCAAAAAGTTTACTCTGCATATCTTTATAAACACTGTGAGAATAAAGTTTTCCAACAAATTGAGAAGTAATACCGGTTAAATCATTGGGATTAACATTATTTAAACCTTCAAATCGTATTTCCTTAATTGGTTTTCCCATATACCAGGGACCTGCTTCAGTGGTTTGAGAGTATCCAAACCCAATAATGCTGAAGAAAAGCAATAAAAGCAGTAATATCTTGCGCATAAAATCTCCTTGTGTTTAATAAGAGTAGCCCCATGATAACTCGAGGCTAGTACTTTGAATACTTGATAGTGGGTCTACAAAGTCAGGTTTTACTGATAAACCCAGTAAAAATAATGGTGTTTTCCATTCAAGACTAATTGAGGACTCTATCAACAATTTATTTGTAGCATTCAGATCATTATTCAGATATGGCTGATTATTGATTTGAAGCAACGCTTGTAAGAATATATCATCTCCAATGTACTTTCCCAAGTATAAAGTTGTATTATCCAAATATCTTCCAAAACTATCTAAATATAATTCCTGTTCAGCTGTATCATTTTCAATAAATCTGTCTATAATTATATTTTGAATCATTTGAGTACGTATTGAAAAAAGATCAAGATTAAAAATATCTCTTACTTTTGTTTCAAAATTTCGTATAATCGCAAATTGAGTAACTAAATCTCCTGTTAATAAAAGAGCAGAACTTAGATCTATTTGCTCATTACCTATTTGTGTAAAAACTCCTGCTCCCAGAATAGAAAATATTTCAACATCCGACAAGGGGGGGACAGACTCAAATCGTGGTGCAAATCGACTTACAGGTAGTTTATCCTGAATAAGTGATATATTTACCAATTCTCCCTGGGAATCAACTTCCTTTATTTGTGCTTTAAATCCCATTACGGGATCGAATTTTGATTCATTTTCATCAAATACAAGTGCACCTTCAGATAAATAAAAGCTTTTTTGAAAATAATTAATATCCCCATATTTAATGTTAACTTCTCCTGTTAAAGAGTAAGTTCCGTTCAACATATCAATAATTAGGTTAATTTTTTGTCCGGGTTCACTAGTTGCTCTTAGAATTGGAATAGCATTAGAGGGCCAAATGAACTGTACTTTTTTGCCTGTTGAAAATTCCATGTTAAAATTTATGGGCATTTCATTACTTTTTGTTTCACTACTTGAACCTAAATTAATAATACAATCATCAGCAGTTAACTTACTGGAAATATTAATGCCATATTCATCTTTATTTATATTAATATTTCCAAAAAAATAACCATCTACGTCCAGCCCCACTTTTGGAACATCATAAACTATATGAATAGTATCTTTATTAACAGTTTTAATATTAAAATTGTATGTAGAGGGAATCCATTTATTGATTGTTAAATCTATTCCAACTTTTACAGAAGAACCATTATTTGTTAATATTTCAGGTCCAACAGTAATTTTTCTATCTTTAATTATAATATCACCATTAAATGGATCGATTCTGTCAGTAACCATAAATACATTAGCTTCACCATTTAAAGCACGGAATTTACCATTAAAAAGTGGATCCTTTAGTTGCCCTGCAACATTGAGGTATCCATATATGGTTCCGTTAGTAAATTCAAGAAAACGATCATAAGGAATAAGATTAAGGAGAGTATAATCAGCTTCCATGTTTTTAATCTTTAAATCAATCATTCCATCGGCTATTTGTCCTGAACCTTCACCTCTTAAAGGGAGACCTTCTTTGGAAAGTATTTTAAAATTACCTGACTTATCAAGAAACCCTGATAATCCTGCTTTAGGGCCACCATTAAAACTAATTTTCTGATTTACCTGGTTTAAATTTAAATTCCATGGATCTGAGGGGTTGTTATCTATAAAGATATTTTTAAAAGTAAAAACACTATTAAAATTTGATTTTATTACTTCTTGAAATGTAGGTCTTGATTCCGGAATATGAATATTTCCTGTAATATCTACAAAAGCCTGAAAATTTTTCTTTTTTAAAGCACCAAGATATTCGGTTTGTAATAGAAAATCACCAGTTTGTAAATTAATTTCTCCCTTACCTTTTTGCAGCACCTGATTGATGTACTTGAGCCTAAAATATCCAATATCAAATTTATTTTTTGAAATTTCCAGTGATGTTTCAATTTCCAATGGGGAAGAATTATATTCGCCTTTTTCAAGTTGTAATGTCATTGATATGTTTGGCTTTGGAAATGAACCATTTAGAGTAATTCCACCTGAAACTAAACCTGATACTGGAAGTTTTTCAAATCTATTTAAATGGGCTTTTGTAAAATCTGACTGAAAATTAATTAATTCATCTTTAAGTGTTAAATTTCCCTTATATTCTTCACCATTGTTTGAATTTAAATGAAATTCTCCATTAATTTCTTTTTTTGTAAATATGTTGTAACTAAAAAGACCAGTACCATTCAATTTGGAGAGAGGATCTTCATAGTTGATACTTGTGAAATTTAAAATTGTATCTGTTAGACTACCTTTAATACTTAATTTATTACCCGGTATTAAGTTTGGAAAATCTAAAATTTCCATTTTTTCAATATTTGCCTGCCAATTATTTATTTCCTTATAATAACCATTTGTTTCAATACTCAGAATACTTGTGCTCTCTTTAAGAGGTACAGGAAAATCTTTAAGATTAAGATGGAATTCAGAGCGACTACCCTGTTTATACAAAGAACCACTAATGCCATAATTCCCTTTAAAATATATACCTCTATTTGGATAGTACATAATATTAAAATTATATGGATTTTCTTCGTATAATAATTCCATATTAGTGGTAATTGACCTATTATTTATAGTTGTTTTGACTGAACCCTGAAGATTTTTATTATTAATTTTAGCAATGATATTATTAAATTCCAAAGTATCATTATTCCCGAATGCAGAAAAAACAAGATCATCTCCTTTTTGAGAAAAAATATGAATATTTGATCCTGAAAATGAAAATCTTGAAAAATCTGTGGAAATAAATAAATTTGTAGTTAAAGATAAGTTGGGTAAAAAGTTCAAATATTGATCATATTTAAATGGAATAATATTAAAAATTGAATTAAGTGGCATATTCAGGGTATTTAAACTAAGATTTAAAAAAATATCCGGTTTAAATTGAATATTTCCATCTAATACAATTTGTTCTTTTAATAAGTTATTATTATCAATATTAAAAGTTGTTTTGAAATCAAAATCTTTTTTAAAAAAGTTAATAAAAGTTTTGAAATTAAATAATTGAATCTTATTAATTAAAATTTTGTTTCCTATAATATCAAGTTTATTATTTATATTTTTTAATGTTAAATTTGCATTAACTTTTGTTAAAATATTATTGTAGTAAATGTTTAAATTGCCTGATGGAAGAAAATTATTATAAGGAACCATCCCTTTAAAAACTAAGGATCCATCTTTCGTTGCTATTTTTAAATTTCTAAAATCTACCTTTGTTTTATCCCCTTTCAGAGAAGTTGTAATATCTATCTGAGTTGGAATGGAACTATTATTTGTTTGGCCTGTAATATCAGCAGAATAGGTCAGATCAGTTGTTACAGTATTATATATTACATTTCCAGTACCGCTAACAGACGATCCTAACCATTGGAGTATTGAATTATCAATATTTTTTGGTTCAAAATAATCTAAAGGAATAAAATTTTCACTATTAAAATTTATCTTTAGTTTTTTATCTATATTTGAATAAATAAGATTAATATCAAGAGGCCTTGAATCCTCAACTTTTTGCAATTCGAACTGCTTTGACTTGTAAGATCCCCTAAGTGATATTTTTTTACTACTAATAAAACTATTTTCCAAAGCTTTAAAAACAAATAAAGTATTGGTAATTTCTAAATTGTCATTTATAAATCCCTTAATTGAAAATTTTGCATTTCCGCTTAATAATTTTGATTTATCAATTGATGTTTTTACAGAACCTTTCACTATAAGTTTTGTTCCGGCATCTTTATGAGTTAATGTGAAAAATAATCTTGAGAACTCTAATAATCCTTTAGAATTGGATATTTTAACTTTAAGATTTTTTCCGCTAATTTTAATATCCGGTAACTTGATTTTTGTTCTTTCTCCACTGGATATTTTATTTAACAGATCAATAAGATCCTTATCTTTATCCGAATCAAAGTTAAAAGTAGATTTGACTATTCTTATCTCTTTTAATGAATTCATAATATTTCCTAAAATAAGTTCTTTTAGGCTATAATAAATTCTTATACGCTCAATGTTTACTAATTCTTTATCATTATCATTAATTCCAAGATCTCTAAACTCCATATACATAAATAGTGATGGTGAAATACTGGAATATGACAGCTTACGATCTATTTTGTTTTCAATTATACTTATTGTCTGCTGTTTAATTTCTAGAATTGATTTGTCAATTTTTGATTGAAGAGGTATTAAAATTAAAATTGTTATAACTATAATTACGATAAAGAGGAATCCCTGTAATATATTAATATATGATCTATTTAATTTCAGCTCAAACCCTCTTATTATTATTTCCAGGAAAACTTAACTAAGATTATCCCTTAAACCTTGTTTTTTCAATCCATATAGCTTACTAATACATCGGAAGGAATAGGGATAATAATGGATAAAAAAGAAATAATAAAGAATTTTATAGTCTTTGAAGGTCTTGATGGTGCTGGAACAACGACTCAAACGAATTTATTAGAAGCCAGATATAATTTAAAAAAATTATCATGCATTAATAGTTGTGAACCAACAAAGGGGTTTATAGGGAAAGCTATAAGAGAAGTCCTTTCTGGTGATATTAAGGTAGCTTCCGGTACTATTGCTAAACTATTTGTTAGTGACAGACATGAACATCTGTATAATCCTTCAAATGGAATAATTAGTCGTTGTAAAGATGGATATTATGTTATTTCAGACAGATATCTATTTTCTTCTCTTGCATATCAGTCATTGGAATATGGATTTGATAATGTTTTGGCTTTAAATAATCCATTTCCCCTTCCTGAACATCTTTTTTTCCTTGATGTTCCTCCGGATATTTGCCAAAAAAGACTTTCTTCAAGAGATAAACTGGAGATTTACGAAAATAAAAATTTACAGGAAAATATTTTACTAAATTATAAAAAATCAATAGATATTTATTCTAATACAGATATGAAAATCCATTTAATAGATGGGACAAAGGATATTGAGAAAATTGGAAAAATTGTATGGAGTATATTAAATCCTGATCCGATAAAGTAAAGGTGAAGCGTTTTATTTTAATACTACTTTTTTTACTTTTTACATCTCTTGTACAGGTAAGTTCCTATAAAATTCTATATGCAGAACAATACTATAAATTGTATCACCAAAACCTATATCAATATCCTGAAGATTTTAATGGAAATATATGGTACCTTGAACGTGCTCTAAGCAGGCCTTTTGTTAATCCTCTAAATGCTCTTACTCCAATTAAAGATCAAGGTGATTGGGAAAGATACAGATATCTATTTTATATGCATGTTAATTTAAAAATGGTTGAACAATACAGGCATCTTGGAAACAAGTATGATAAGCGTGTTGCTTACTTTTTTAACGAACCCTGGAAGGAGCAGAATCTTAAGAGTTTGGAGATAGCCGAGAGCTACTACACAGCTGCAGAATACTATTGGGGTGAAGCACTTAACTGGTTAAAAAAACTGGAAAATGTAGAGTATTTTTTTCTTACAGATATTCAAAACTGGGAAGATGAAAGATTTAGAATTGTTACAGGTGATTTGAATTATGAAGAGATACTGGAAAGCGATAAAAAACGTTTAAAAAAGGTTAGAGCCGATTTTCTTGCAATGGATGAAACAACTTATTAAGTTACTTTATCAACATAGCATCTCCATATGAAAAAAAACGATACTTCTGTTCAATTGCTTCATTGTAAGCATTTTTAATTCTTTCCTTACCTGCAAAAGCTGAAACCAGAAGTATTAAACTGGAATCGGGAGTATGAAAATTGGTAAGCATCTGATCAACAACTTTGAAAGTATATCCTGGATATATATAGATATCTGTAGAAGATTTACCTGCAATTATTGATCCGTTAGAAGATGTACCTTTCCATGCCGATTCTAAAGTTCTTATAGAAGTTGTTCCAACAGCAAGTATTTTTCTTCCTTCTTTTTTTGCTTTATTTATCTCAAAAGCAGTTTCTTCTGAAATTTCGTATTCTTCACTGTGCATTTTATGATCTTCAACAATTTCTGATCGAACAGGAATGAATGTACCAAGTCCTACATGTAATGTAACAGATACAATTGTAATATTTTTTTCTCTTAATTTGTTAAGAATTGTTTCGGTGAAATGAAGGCCTGCAGTAGGAGCAGCTACGGACCCTGTATTTTTTGCATAAACAGTTTGATACCTGTCAGAATCCTGAACTGTGTCTTCTCTTTTTATGTATGGAGGAAGAGGTATATGGCCATGAATATCAAGCCAGGTATCATTGATTTCCTTTTCAAATGTTATTACTGTCTCATTTTCAGTATTTGCTGTAATTTCACCCTTCAAATCTTCTGAAAAAATGAACTTTTTACCAACAATTTGTTTTTTCTTTTTTGAAACGATAGCTTTCCATGAATTTTTATTTATTTGTTTTATAAGTAAAAATTCAACCTTACCACCTGTTAAAGAAATTCCAAATATTCTGGCTTTTCTTACACGGGAGTTATTAACAACTATTAAAGTTCCTTCTTCTACATAATCAGGAAAATCGGTTATCATTTTGTGTTCAAGATATCCTGTATTCTTATTTAAAACTATTAGTCTGGACTCTCCCCTTTTATCTGCAGGAGTTTGAGCAATAAGTTCTTTTGGCAGGTTAAAATAAAATTCGCTGGTTTTCATCTTTGTTTTTATCCAAATTCAGGTGTTTATATGCTAATTCAGTTGCCATTCGGCCCCGGGGAGTTCTTGTTAAAAACCCTCGTTGTATAAGGTATGGTTCATAAAACTCTTCAATAGATTCACTTGCTTCTCCTACTGAAATTGCGAGAGTTTCAACACCTACTGGCCCTCCCTGATAGTTTGTTATAATAGTTCGTAAAATCTCTCTATCATGCTTTTCAAGACCATAGCTATCAATTTGGAGTCTTTTTAAACCTTCAAGAACTATTTTTTTGTTAATAATACCGTCTCCCAGTACCTGTGCAAAGTCTCTCATTCTTCTAAGAAGTCTATTTGCTACTCGAGGTGTTCCTCTGGAACTGGTCGCAAGTAATATGACAGCGTCGTTAGTAATATCAACTTTTAATATATCTGAAGATCTTTTAATTATTGATTCTATATCGTTATTTGTATAAAAGTCCATTCGGACAGAAATTCCAAATCTACTATATAACGGGCTTGCAACAGCTCCTGCTTTTGTTGTTGCTCCTATTAGAGTAAAAGGTGGCACAGGTATTCTAATAGTTCGGGCAGAGGGTCCCTGGCCAATTATCCAGTCTATCTCATAATCTTCCATTGCTATGTAAAGCATTTCTTCTATAACAGGTTTAAGCCTGTGAATTTCATCTATAAAAAAAATACTGCCCTCACCTAATGTAGTAAGTATTCCTGCCAGATCTTTTGGTTTATCCAAAGCAGGTGCGGATGTGACCTTGAACTCAGAACCCATTTCATTAGCCATTATTCCAGCAAGAGTAGTTTTTCCCAATCCCGGAGGGCCACTTAAAAATAGATGATCAAGGCTTTCTTTCCTGTCAGAAGCTGCTTTAATAAAAACAGATAAATTTTCTTTAAGATCCTTCTGTCCCTGAAAGTCATTCAAATACTGAGGGCGAAGAGAGTTTTCTTTTTTATCATCTTCTAGTTTATAGTTTGGGTTTAAAAAAGGTTCATTTTCCATCTACTATTTATTATCCTCTGGAGCTTAGATAGACTATAGCTTCTCTGAAAAGTTCTTTTTCAAATTTGTCACTACTTAATTGTGAAAAATTATCTCTTGAAGAAATTTCAGTAAGAGCTTTTTTTGCTGATTTTTTATCAAACCCCATTTCTGACAAAGCTTCAATAAGTTCTGTAAATTTTTCATCTTTATCTGTATCCTGTTCTAACTTAAGCTTTCCTCTTAAGGCGAGAACAATTTTTGCTGCTGTTTTTTTCCCAATTCCAGGTAACATTGAAAGTCTATCTGTATTTCCTTCATCCAGAGCTGCTACAAGTTCTTCTGTGCTAATACCGGAAAGCATTCTAAGAGCCTGTTTAGGACCAATTCCAGATACTTTATTCAATTCAAGAAAAACCTGTCTTTCTCTTTCATTTATAAAACCATAAAGAACCATTGTATCCTCTTTATGGTGCAGGTATGTAAATATTCGAATTTTATCTTTATTTTTAGCAGCATTCTGAATTGTTCTCTCAGATGCAGCTATACTCCATTCTACTCCATTGTTAAGGAGAAAAATAGTATTAGAAGATCTACCTGTAAAGGTACCATAAAGACTGTTGTACACCTATTAAACTCCTAAAGCAGAATTATTCTGACAGCATATTGCTGCAGCCAAAGCATCTGCAGCATGATCCGGTTTAATTTTTTCTTTAACTCCCAGTATCAGTTTAACCATTTCCTGAACCTGGTTTTTATCTGACCTACCGTTTCCAGTTAAAGCTTGTTTAATTTGAAGAGGTGTAAATACAAAAGTTTCCATATTCTTACTTTCTAGTGCAAGAAGAATAACCCCCTTAGCCTGAGCTACGGGAATTGCACTTAATTTATTTCTTGCAAAAAAAATATCCTCAACACTGGCTTTCACAGGGTTATAACTATCTATAATTTCTCTAATTGTATTATAAATAATCATTAGTCTTTTTCCGGGAGAATCATGGGGGCTTGTTTTAATAAATCCATAATCAACAGATTGGAATTTACTTCCATGGGCTTCTATAATACCCCACCCTGTTGCAGCTATCCCTGGATCTACCCCCAGTACACGAATCATTTAGTATTCAGCATCCGGATCGAAGTCTTCAGGTATATCTAAATTTGTAGAAACATTCTGAACATCATCGTTATCTTCAATTTTTTCAATTAGACTGAGTGCTTTTGCTGTTTTTGCATTGGTTAGAGTTATTGTAGCTTCCGGTATTAATTGCATTTCTGCAGTAGAATTTTCAAATCCTGCTGATTCCAAAGCATCAACAACAGCATGGAAATCATCACTGCTGGTTAGAACCTCTATGGTTTCACCTTCTGTACTTACATCATCTGCGCCTGCCTCAAGTGCCGGTTCAAATATATCCTCTTCAGAATATTTAGTAGAATCAAAAGTAATTAAGCCTTTTCTGTTAAAAAGATAAGATACAGATCCTGTTTCTCCTAGATTTCCACCATTTTTGGCAAGAGTAGATCTAATATCTGCAGCGGTTCTATTTTTATTATCTGTTAATGTTTCAATTATTAGTGCAACACCTCCAGGTCCATACCCTTCATACACAAGCTCAATGTAATCTACACCTTCAAGATCTCCAGTTCCTTTCTTAATGGCTCTATCCATATTATCTTTGGGCATATTTACAGATTTTGCTTTCAAAATTGCAGTTCTTAATCTTGGATTTGCATCAATATCTCCGCCACCCAATCTTGCTGCAACACTTATCTCTTTTATTATTTTAGTAAAGATTTTGCCTCTTTTTGCATCGGCAGCACCCTTTTTATGTTTAATAGAGGACCATTTACTATGTCCTGACATATGAACTCCTTGTTAAAAAAATATACAACTAAACTATCATAGTTAAAATTGAGCTGTCAAGATTGGCCAGTTAATCTCTTTGTTTGTAATATTTGTTTTTTCATCCTCTATAAGAGCAGCAATATCTAAAAGAAATGGATTTAAAAATTTAATTCCTTTACTTGAAAGATAGATTGAGTCTCTTTTAAAAATTAAAAAATCGTTCCATTTAGTTTTTAATGGTTTAAGAAAATTTTCAATATCAATTTTAAAAATATTATTAATTTTTGTAATATTTATTCCTTTTTTCAACCTGAACCCCATCATTAAATGTTCCAGGAGAAATGAATCTAATCCAATATATTCGATATCTATACGCTCATTTATATTTTTAGTTGAAATAAAATCAGATATACTCCTTTCATATTCAAGTCTAACAGGACCTTTGTCTGATAAAAGAGTTGAAGCTGCAGAGGGACCAATACCTAAATAGCTGCCCATATCCCAGTAGTTAAGATTATGTAAAGATTTTTTACCTTTTTGTGCGAAATTAGATACTTCATAACGTTCATATCCATATGATTCAAGTAAATCAATTGATTTAATCTGCATCTCTAAATCTATTGTTTCTTTAATTTCCCTTATTTTTCCTGATCTTAACTTACTGTATAATTCTGTAGAAGGTTCAAAAGTTAGATTATATAATGAAATATGATCCGGATTGAAATTTCTTACTTTATTTATATCTTCCAAAGCACTTTTTACTGTCTGTCCTGGTACTGTATTAATAAGATCAACACTAAAAGATCCTGTCCAGTAATTTTTAATTAGAGTAAGTGCTTCTGTAGTATTTTTTACATTTGTATTTCTACCAAGTGTTTTTAAAATATTGTCATTGAGGCTCTGAACTCCAACACTAATTCTATTTATGCTATTATTTTTTAAAATATATAGAAGTTTTTCTGTTACTGTCTCTGGATTTAGTTCTACTGTCGATTCTATTACTGAATTTCCTGTTATTTGATTAAGTTCATTTAAAAAACTTGAAAAAATAGGTGACGGTATAGAACTGGGTGTCCCTCCTCCTATAAAAAGGGTTCTTATAATAGGTGACCCTATTTTCATTAACAACAGTCTGGTATCATCCAATATCCTGTTTAGAACAGCTTTTATCTCCTCATCTTTTGCCAGTACTGTTGAATAAAAATCACAGTAAGAACACTTTTTAGTGCAATAGGGTATATGGATATATAAAGATGTTTGTTTAAGAGTAACAAGACTTTCTTTATTAAAAATAATTTAGATCTCCTTAGTTAAAGAAGCAGTTTATTTAAATTTAAAATTCGGCCAATAACTTAATATCACCGGGGCTACAATGTTTTCCCTTGGTATAGGGCCATATAGTCTACTGTCATAGGAAATACTTCGATTATCATTAGCAACAAAATATTGTGATTTTGATAGAGTAATCTCATCCATAGTTCCTAAAAAAGGAAAAGAAGAATCTACTCCAGTTATGTTCTGAGGTAATGTTAGTTGATATTCTTTCTCAATTAAATATTCTTCCAAAGAATATCCTGTTTCTCCTTTCTGTTTTATAAGAAATTTATTGTTAACCATTTTTAGAGAATCACCAGGGATACCTATTATTCTTTTTACTGATAATTTATTATTCCAGTTTTGATTCCTATCCGGAGATATTGATATTTTCTGAAAAGTAAAAAAGCGTATTACAGGATCAAGTATTTGATAGTACCATTTTATCTGAGGTGCATTTCCTGGTTTAATTAAAAATAGATCTCCTCTCTCTGGTTCTTTAAATCCCGGCATTTTAACTCTAAATAAATTTATATAGGAACCACTAATTATTGGTGCAGAAACAATTTTATCTCCTTTTAATATTCCAGGTTCCATGGCTGATGTATTAACAACAAAGGATGAAATTATAAAAAAAGATATAAACTGATAAATAAGAAAAAAACTTAGTACTAATTTAAAAAAAAGACCTGTTTTTGCCTTTATTTTATTTTGAGGTTTAAAGCTGCTGTAACTTCCTAATATTTTAGACCTTTTTGACATTTTATTTTATTTTACCAATTCTTTTTAAAGGCCAATACTTAAACATAGCTTTTCCAAGAACATTATCTAATGAGACAGGACCAAAGTATCTTCCATCTTTGGAATTATCTCTGTTATCTCCCAAAGGCATTAAATAACCATCCGGTATATACCATCCGATATCAAATTTACGCCAGAGATTTCCATATCTTTTTTCATAAGGATTTATTGCATATAGTGCTTCATTTCTATATTTCATCCAGGCAAACATATCTCCAATTGAACCGGAAGAACCAGAAGTTTTTAGTATTAGATTTTCATTGACCTTAATACTGGAATTTTTATAGGCATCGATATAAGCGGAAGCTCTTATTGCAGTATATTCTGAAGAGTCAATCATTCGTCTGCTTCTGTCAGAAACACCTGATAATTCCTTAAAATATGATTCATCAAGCCATTCTTCAAAACCTGGGGGTTTTATCTGAACTTCTCCTTTCCTGAATCTTATGGAATCACCGGATACAGCAACTGCCCTTTTTATAAGAAAATGAGGCTTGGGATTTCCATTTTCATCCTTATCTATATCCACAAGAGATAACGTTAGCATATACAGTACACGCTGGAAAATATCAAAAGTGGGACCTCTTGAAATATATGTGGGATTTTCAAAAATCATGACATCATTTCTTTCGGGCTTAAAAACAGAAGGAATTTTAAATTTACCAGGAATAAGTTCCGGACCGAAAATAATTTTATTAACAAAAATATGATCTTTAATTAAAAGAGTATCTATCATTGATCCTGAAGGAATTTGATATGCCTGAAAAAGATACTGATTAATAAGAAGAACTACACCAGCAGCCCATATAAAGGCTTCCAACCAGTCAAGTACCGGATGTTTTGCCTGTTGTTTTTGTTTCTGTCTAAGTTTTTTACGTTTTCTTAAAGTAAGAACTTTTTCAGTTGTATGTTGAACAGTTGTTAGCCAATTTTCCACTTGTATACCTTCCAGAGAGACCTTACCATAGAATATTAACGTTGACAAGACAGCCTAAGTTCTGGATAATCCACAGTATTATGAGTAATAAAATAACAGATGAAGACATTGAAAAAGCAATTATAAAGCTTAAGCCATTTTTTGGAATAACTCCGGGAGTTTATCTAACTGTATTATATAGTTTTATACTACTTCTGGGACTTTTTTTTCTATTGGTTTATCCTGGTTTGAAAAATAATGGAACTATTATTTATGCAGAAACATCTCCCCCTGGAGCTCTTGTTTATGTGGATAATGTTTACAAGGGTTCCACTCCGGTAAAGTTTTTTGTTGGAAATGGTGAAAGAGAAATTAAAATAGAAAAAAAATATTTTGAAACATTTCTAGTTAAAGAAAATATTGACGGTAGAGTTTTCGGGACTCTTGTGTTTCCCAAAAAACTAAAAATTAGTAAAAAAATACAAATTTCAGACCCCGAAGGCTTTCTTGAAAATAGGTTTAAGGAATTAAGTTCCTATGCTCTTATAGGTGATTTTTATGAAAGATACCAAATGCCCCCTTTAATCTCGAAAACTGTAAGTGAGTATCTTGCAGGTACAGATAACCCAAATAGTGGACTTCTGTATGATTTTTTGTATAGTCTAAGAGTTAATCTTGGGAGTATGGAGTTTGTTAACGATTACTTTATGGCTGTAAGATTGGCTTTAGGCAATAGTGATATTACTACACCACTATTGTTACCGGAAATTACCAGTTTTTTTGATTTTTTTAAGGATGAAGAGAACTATAATAAGTTGAATTTAAGTATTATTAGTTCCTATCCGCAATCTGAACGTCTAAGTAACTGGCAATTGTATTCTACAATTGACGGTATTGATACTATGTTTGATTTTTTTCAATCCATTAAATCTGATAATGTTTCTTTAGATATTCCTCAAACAGATAATAATTATATTCTTAATGATAGTCTTTTTATTGGTATAACCGGTGGAAATTTCACAATGGGGAAGCCCATACCAGATAATTCTGATGTTTTAATAACAGATGAATATTTATCCTCTTTTCCCCATATAGAAACTGTAGAAGATTTTTATATTATGGACAAGGAAGTTACAAGAGGAGAATATTCGTCATTTCTGGAAGAGAACCCTGAATGGAAAAATGACAACATAGATAAGTTAATTGAAAATAAACTTGTAAATATTGAATATCTGGTTTCCCAGGACTTAAGTTATAAAGAAATACCCGTTTCCAACATTTCCTGGCATGCCGCCACTGCATACTGTAGATGGCTTGAAACAAAACTCCCCCCCCATATGTCTGATTACGAAGTACGACTTCCTACAGAGGCTGAATGGGAGACAGCAGCAAGATTAAACAGAAAAAATAAAACAAAGACAGTTTTTAAAGAAACTGGTGCTGAATCTTCTGAATCTATTAATTTTTCAAGAATTGGCAGTGCTGACCTATACGATACTATGGGGAATTTGTGGGAATGGTGTGAAAACTGGTATTTCCCAACAGACAGTATTAATGGAAGTTTTGGTTTGCCAGATAGCCCCTGGGATGGAGTTGAAAAAGCTGTACGAGGTGGAAGCTGGGCTAATTCTGCTGCAGCTATTGATGTAAATACAAGAGGATCCCAGGATCCTTCCTGGTGTACTCCATTTTTAGGATTCCGGCCAGTATTGGTAGTAAAATAATGGGAAATGAATCAGGGGAAATAAAAATACTTGCCAAAAATAAAAAAGCCAGATTTCTTTACTATGTTGATGAAAGTATGGAATGCGGAATTGCATTAAAAGGAACCGAAGTAAAATCTATGAGAAACGCTATGTTTTCTTTTACAGATACATATGCAAGAATTGAAAATGAAGAACTTTTACTGGTTAGTTTTCATATCTCACCATATAATTTTGGAAATCTTTTTAATCATGATCCTGATCGTATTAGGAAATTGCTTGTTCATAAATCTGAAATTAAAAAATTGCGAAGAAAGGTTGATCAGAAAGGGTTTACCCTTATCCCTTTAAAATTTTATCTCAAAAGAGGGATAATTAAAATGGAATTGGGTATTTGTAAAGGTAAGGATCTCAAAGATAAAAGGAATACTATTAAAGACAGGGATTCAAAAAGAGATTCTGCAAGAGAGATGAGAGAAAGATATTAATAATTCATACACAGCTTGATTTATAAATAAAAAAATAGTATTTTATCTACGCAATGGGGGTGTAATGGTTTCGACTGTTGGATTGTACAGTCCCGGGTTGCAGGCGGAGCTGCTCTAACTCCTAAAACTGGACAAACAATTTTAACTGCTGAAGATAATAATTCTTACGCATTAGCAGCGTAGTGCTGCTACGGGTCCTGTTCATGCTGTTCCGAAGGAACAGGGTGCCTGTAACAAACCGGAACTTGCTTTAGGTGGTGTCCGTATTGCCTAAGGGACTTTTAACGGGCTTTGAGGTGTCCAGGTTTGCTTTGTTCCATGTACACTTTGAGCATTAATACAAGGCTAAGCCTGTAGATATTCGGCTCTGGCCCATCAGGACGGGGGTTCGATTCCCCCCATCTCCATTTTAATTTAGTTTTAATTTTTTATAACGTAATAACTTACATATTTCACAACCTCCAACTGTATACAAATTTTGTGTACAGTACTATAATTTTGATATAAGAAAACCATATACTTTTGAAACAAGATCATCCGGCATTATTTATGTTCAATTTGCAACCCAACCAGGATTATGGAAATCAACCAGACAAACCGGAAACCAACATAACTTTTAAACAATTTACTGAGGAATTCTTTATTCCAGGACGACATAATTGGATAGAGAGAAAATATTCAAAAAACAAAACATATGCATGCATCTGACTTCCTTACTGTAAATCAGGGAAGATTGGACAATTATATCCTGCCTTATTTTGGTTCCTGTCTATTACCAGCAATTAAGCCCCGAATGCTTGATGACTGTTGTAATTTATTTCAATGATCTTGATATATACCGATGCATACCTGTTTGAAATTTTTTATAGTGTAAGTTTGATTTCACTCATTTACAAACATCACCCTTAGTCATATATTAGATATATGGATGCATTAAAAGAAGCTTCAATTAAAGGGAGAGTAATCTCAACAGAACAACTTCTTAAAAATATTGAAACATGGGGAAAGTGATAGAAAATTAACCCTTACAGTTAAAATATTCACAGAAGTAGCTATGGTATCTGGCATAAGCTTCGGTTGTTATAGTTCCATACTTTTTCACAACTACCAATTTAGAAACAACAAATGTTTTTCTTAACATAATTTTAGATTTCTTTGGAATATCACCTATATCAAAATCTGAACTTTTAATAAGATATTCATCTTTATGTAGATTATCTATCTTACTACTAATAGGAATTCCAATAAAATCATCATACGGAAGATTATCTTTAAAAACCAGAACAGGTCTTTTTTTATTTGATTTTAAATCACTAAAATAAAAAGTACATAAAACAATATCACCTTCTTTTACGTCCATACAGCATCTTCCGAATCATCCAGCCACTCCTTCACCAGATTTGCACTGTGATTAGAGTATAAATGGATTTCCTTATCAGATTCTTTCCTTGCAAGATATTGCTGCTTAACAAATAAGAAGAAATCATACACTTCCTGTTGAGCCTGATCCGGTAACGCCTGCCATTCCTGAGTCTCTATCACATTCACAATATATCTCCATCAAATAATAATTATTTTATCTACAGTTGTAGATTACCATCCTTTCTGGGAAATTGTCTATTCGATTTTTGCTCTGCATTCAATAAAACTGTACCCAAAAAGCATACACCCAGAAAAACAATATCTGCCCAAACAGTCAGGAATATGCTCTAAAACCCTAAAATATTGACTGGATGGACAGTTTCAGTCCTTATAGTCCATAAGGCTTTCCCCCCATCTCCATTTTAATTAAGTTATTAATAGTTCTTGCATTATTAAACCTTTCCTTTATTATTATAACAATGGGTGTTATAACCACTGAATCAAATAAACAAACCCTACGAATTCTCTTTTTCTGGTTGTTTACAGCTGTTTTAGCAGGTGCAGTAGGTACTACTCTTGTTTATTTGTTTACTAATATTTACAATTTTATTACTAATTTTTTAATAAATTCTGTAGATATACCTCTATTTCTTTATCCTATATTTGGTGCTGTTGTTGTTGGAGCTGTTGTTTATCGAATTGAACCTAAATCAATGGGTGAAGGTATTCCCTCTTATCTTGAAGGGCTAAATGAAAATTTTGGACAATTATCATTTAAGGAAACCTTCTTTAAATTCTGGGCAGCTTTGGTAACATTAAGCACATTTGGAAATGGTGGTTTTGTTGGTCCAGTTGGACGCGTTTCTGCAGGAGTTATGTCTTCTATTGGCAAATTATTTACTGGTCGATTTATGAAACACAGCTATATTCATTTGTATACAATTTGTGGTCTCTCAGCTGCTATTGGAGCCCTATTGCACAGTCCTATTGGTGCAGGTATATTTGCTGTCGAAATTATTCAGAAAACAGATATGAAGTACAGTGATTTGTTCCCATCAATTTTATCCAGCGCAGTAAGCGTCTATTTTGCTAGATTAATAGGCCTAAAGCCTATAATTTCTTTTTCATCAATACATAAACACTTTGATCCGGCAATAACAGGATGGTTATTACTAATTGCTATTACGGCCGGGTTAGCTGGTTATGGTTATATTAAATTATATGAAATTGTTTCAAAAATCTTGCATCGTGATCACAGTCATAAAAATTACATTATAATAATAAAGGTTCTTGCAGGAAGTATCCTTGCAGGTATTATTGCTGTTTCTGTAAACATCGACATTTTAGGAACAAGTCCAAGATTATTTCAGGCTGTTTTTTCATTTAATAAAGCAATACTCTATGGAAGTATTCCTCATGCAGTTCCTCTTTCAATTGCAATTATTATTGTAATGATTCTCAAAGCTGCTGCTAATTGCTTTACTATAGGTTCTGGTTTAAGTGCAGGCTTTGCCGGGCCAGCAATGCTTATGGGGTTATTACTTGGTACTGTATTTGTTTTAATTGCAGGAATAACTCCAGGGACTCCTGAATATTATGCATTCCTTGCTGCTGGATTTGCAGGAATGCTTTCAAGTACAATGAATACTCCTATAGCTACTGCAGTTATTACACTTGAACTTTTTGGATTTGCATATAGTCTTCCTGCAGGAATTGCTTCTATAATTGGATTCCAGGTAAACAGAAGTAATACCTTATATGACTTTGCATTAAGAGAAAGAAAAACGGAATATGAGTGATACCATATTATAATTTATAGGGTACTATTATCTTCTTTGGATATTTCCAGATATTTATCAAGTTTTTTTGGCTCTAAAAAACCAAGTTCAATTGCAATTTGTCCAAACATTTTTTTTCTATTTTTCTTTTGTTTCTGAACTGATAGTACTTTCTCTGCCTGTTCGAAAGAAAGATCGTGGAGATTTACAAAATGTTCGCCTATAAATTCTTCGTTCATTAAGTATAATTATACTTACAAAGATCTATAATTGCAAACCGGTTATCTACACCAATTTTATTATAAATATTGTAGAGGTGTAGTTTTACGGTAGACTCTGCAATATTTAACCGTTCAGCTATTTCTCTATTACTCGCTTTGTAGATAGTAAGTGTTTTAATAATTCGTTCTTCTGCCGGGGTAATTTTTACATTCTTTAAATTATATGGTTTGTGATTTTTTTCCTGTTCAATTAACTGATCTCTTAGTCGATTATAGTTTATTTTAAGAGATCTGTTTTGTACTCTTAAATTTTTCTGCTCTGTAATTATATCACGCCAAATAATAATAACAAAAGCTACAATAAATAGAGTATATATTAGAATTTCTAAAGTATTATAAAGAGAATCCTGAATATGAAATATAGAAGAAATTATAGTTGAGCCCAAAAGTAATAAAAGAAATAGAAAATATTTTATTTTAGTATAAGTATCTAAAAATCCATAGTGACGCATTAACAGCCAGGATGCAAAAAATAATCCTGGTCCATAGACAGTATTATAAGAATCCATAATATTAATTAATCCTGTAATTATTAGAAATATAATCTGAAAACTTTTTAGAATTCTGTTTTCAATAAAAATACTTATTGTAAAAGGAATTAGAGTTATAAATAAGAGCCAGACTGAGATTCCGGATAAAACATAAGCAATAGATGGGTCAAAGGATATTCTATAAATAACATTATTAACCAATGCCGCAATACCAACAATACTGATCATAAATCCTATTCTCTGTTGAACTGTTTTAATAAATCTTTTCATTAATGACTCCAATAAGCTTTAAGAGCATCATCCTTCGAATATATTTCAGAAATTTTAGGTGTTATAGTCTTATCTATATTATCAATTAATTTAGCAGACATAGAACTATA
>Ga0164318_10001751_pt1 | contig 19610 bp, 13 predicted proteins | sample GuaBasSedimGuay9_FD_113734 | JGI IMG/M metagenome (GOLD analysis project Ga0164318, IMG submission 113734) | Subseafloor sediment microbial communities from Guaymas Basin, Gulf of California, Mexico - Guay9, Core 4571-4, 0-3 cm | ecosystem: Environmental > Aquatic > Marine > Hydrothermal vents... | reverse complement strand
ACGGGAAGAGATATCTCGTGGTGCAAGGTTACCAAAAGAAGGATACTTGCGCTCCAAGTAGTAATCACGATCTGCTTCAGGAATCTCACTTGCGTGTTTTTCACAATCCTCAGCTTTTTTCGGTACCCAGATACGACCATCATTCCGCAATGATTCTGACATCAGAGTCAGCTTGGACTGTGCATCACCATGAACTGGGATACAGGTCGGGTGAATCTGAGTGTAACAAGGGTTAGCCATGTAGGCACCCTTTTTAGCAGCTTTCCAGATCGCTGTAACACTACTACCCATAGCATTGGTTGACAGGTAGAAAACATTGACATAACCACCGGTTGCCAGAATAACAGCATCACCCCAATGGGACTCAATCTCACCAGTCATCAGATTCCGAACCGTAATTCCTTTGGCAACACCGTCAACAACAACAAGATCAAGCATCTCTGTCCGAGAATGCATTGTGACCGTCTTGTTTTTGATCTGCCGTGAGAGTGCTGAGTAAGCACCGAGCAGCAGCTGCTGACCAGTTTGGCCACGAGCATAGAATGTCCGGGAAACTTGGGCACCACCGAAAGAGCGGTTATCCAGGTAGCCAGCATAATCGCGAGCGAATGGTACGCCCTGCGCAACACACTGATCAATAATGTTATTGGAAACTTGAGCCAGACGCCAGACATCAGCTTCACGGGAGCGAAAGTCGCCACCCTTGACGGTGTCATAAAAGAGGCGGTAGATGCTGTCGCCATCACTGGGATAGTTCTTGGCAGCGTTAATTCCACCCTGAGCACCAATACTGTGTGCACGCCGTGGGCTATCCTGGTAGCAGAAACAATCAACATTGTAGCCAAGCTCACCTAGAGAGGCTGCACCAGCTCCACCAGCAAGGCCGGATCCGACAACGAGGATTTTATATTTACGTTTGTTAGAAGGGTTAACCAACTTCTGATCGTTGCGGTAGTTATCCCATGATTTTTCAACTGGTCCTGTAGGTGCTTTTCCATCTAAAATCATAATAAGCCCCTTATTTCACAATACGTGCAAGAATGAATAATGGAATAGCGATATAAGCCAGTCCGTAAGCGATAGCCAGTAATTTGCCGATAAAAGTCACTTTATCCTGACTGGGACCGGTACTCCAACCAAGGGTCTGTACCCAACTGGAAACACCGTGCATTAAATGCAAAAGCAGGGCAATCATCGCGATGATGTAGACAACTACGATGAAGACATTCTGGAAACTTGAAACCACCATAGTGAAGACATCGGGACGCATAGCAGCATCCAGAGGCAGATTATGAGCTGAGATTTCTGGATTTGTAATCTGTACAGTAAAATGAAGCAGGTGGTAAAGGAGAAAAGTCAGAATAGTCAACCCGGTAAAAATCATGGTTTTAGCAGAGAATGTAGTCACCAGAGTTTTTTGAACGGCATAACTGTCCGGTGTGGCAGCACGATTTTCAAGGTAAAGCTGCACCCCGAAAGTGATGTGGACAGCAAACAACCCAAGCATCGCCAGACGGAAAAGCCAGACCAACGGACCGAGATCATGCAGGTGTTTGGCATAGGCATTAATACCATCGGCTCCTGCAAAAACCGACATGTTGCCAAGAAGATGGACAGAAATAAAGCCAATCAGCATCAGCCCTGTCACTGCCATCAGAATCTTTCTTCCTACAGTACTTTTTAACAGATTCATAGTTAATATCCCTCGAGAATGTGAATTGATTGTCAATCAGAGTCAATCTCCTGAATTCAATCACCAATACCTGCCCAAGTTATCCCGACCCAGACCTTCTCACCTCCTGAAACTGAGCCTTCTCATAATTTGTTCATCTTCAACATCAAAATAAAACTGCACCCCTGAGATAGAGTTATCCAAGTTCACAGCAAAATACAAATCGTATACTGTATACTAAATATTGGTATAAAATTAAACAAAAAAAACCATAAATAGATAAATTTTAATCAATAAGGGGCACCAGCAACCACAACGGTTCACACCTACAAAAATGACCGGAAAAGTCATACCTTCCCGGTCATCTGTATTCACTTATTTAAAAGCCTGTATTTTTTTCAGACTCTGTTGCAAAATTTCTCGCTTCTTCTCAGCAGCAGCCAGCTTGCCGCGATCTTTCTCCAAAACCTGAGCTGGAGCATTGGCGACAAATTTTTCATTCGACAATTTCTTTTCGAAGAAACCAACATCCTTCTGAACTTTTTCAATCTCTTTCTGCAGCCGCGCCTCTTCTTCTGCAACATTAATAAGGTCAGCCAACGGAATCAAAACCTCAACCTCACCGGCAACCTGTGTTGAAGCCTGTTTGGGACGTTCAACAGCAACACCGACGAGAAGATCTTCCACCCGCGCCAGGGAATGGATATACGCTTGGCCAGCTACAATGGACTGGACGACCGACTCAGTTTTACAATCGAGAACAACCTTGATCCTTTTCCCCGGGGGAACATCAAGCTCACCCCGAACATTACGGATCGCCCGGATAACATCCATCACCAGTTCCATATCAGCAACAACCACATCGTCTATTGCAACGATAGCGCCTGTCGGATAAACAGCCTGCATAATAGAATCAACGACACGATCTCCTGGGAGAGCATGCCAGATCTCTTCGGTCACAAACGGCATAATCGGGTGCAACATCCGCAACAGCCCTTCCAGCACCGTAAACAGAACAATTTGGGTACATTTACGAGCCTCGACATCTTCACCGTACAGATTGCCTTTGCTCAATTCAATATACCAATCGCAGAACTCATGCCAGGTAAATGAGTAAAGAATGTTGGCAGCATCGTTGAATTTATAATTTGTCAGTGCCTGATTCACTTCTTCTGCAGCAAAAGCGTAACGACTTAAAATCCACTGATCTGCTTGCGACAACGACAATTCAGACAAATGACAGTCAGAAGGCTCAAAGCTCTCCAGGTTCATCAAGGCAAAGCGGCTGGCATTCCAGAGTTTATTGACAAAGTTCCGATAGCCGCCAATCCGCTCGGTTGATAATTTAATATCACGCCCCATAGCTGCAAAGGCACAAAGAGTGTAGCGAAAGGCATCAGCACCATATTCATCCACAATCGTCAATGGATCGATCACATTGCCCTTGCTCTTACTCATTTTCTGCCCCTGCGCATCACGCACCAGAGCATGGATATAGACCTCTTTGAAGGGAACCACACCCATAAACTTGGTTCCCATCATCATCATCCGTGCGACCCAGAAAAAGAGAATATCAAAACCGGTTACCAGACAACTGGTCGGATAGAATTTCTGCAGAGTTTCAGTCTTTTCAGGCCAGCCCATGGTTGAAAATGGCCACAGGGCGGAGGAAAACCAGGTATCAAGGACATCGGTCTCCTGCCGGATATTATCACTGCCACAATGTGTACAGGCAGAGATGTCTTCGCGGGAGACAGATATTTCGTCGCAATCATCACAGAACCAGGCCGGAATCCGGTGTCCCCACCAGATTTGCCGACTGACACACCAATCCTGAATGTTGTTCATCCACTCGTAATAGGTCTTCTCCCACTGCTGGGGTACAATTTTAGTCTGACCGGTATCCACCGCCTTGATCGCCTCAGCAGCAAGGGACTTGACCGCGACATACCACTGTTTACTCATATAGGGTTCAATGGTCGTTCTACAACGATAACATTCACCAACGGCATTGGTATAAGCGTCAACTTTCTCCAGCAATCCCTGATCTTCTAGATCGGCAACAACCTGTGTTCTGGCAGCATTGCGCTCTAATCCGGCATAGGAACCACCGTTTTCATTGATCATCCCCGATTCGTCAAGAACATTTATAAACTCAAGATCGTGGCGTTTGCCGATTTCAAAATCGTTAAAATCGTGCGCAGGAGTAATCTTGACTGCGCCGCTGCCAAACTCCATATCGACATATTCATCGGCGATAATCGGAATTTCCCGATCCATCAGAGGGAGCAAAACATTCTTACCGATCAGATCCTGATACCGTTCATCTTCTGGATGAACTGCAACTGCGGTATCACCCAGCATGGTTTCTGGACGAGTTGTAGCAACGATCAGATACTGATCGGTCCCCTGAACCGGATAACGTAGATGCCAGAGGTTGCCCTGCTTGTCCTCGTGCTCAACCTCAAGATCAGATAGCGCTGTGTGACAACGGGGGCACCAGTTAATCAGACGATTATCCCGGTAAACCAAGCCATCATCGTATAAGCTCACAAAGACTTCACGAACTGCCGTTGAAAGCCCCTCATCCATGGTAAAACGCTCACGCTGCCAATCACAGGAAGCACCAAGTCGCTTCAACTGATTGATAATCTGGCCACCAGATTCTTCGCGCCATTTCCAGACCCGTTCAACAAAAGCTTCACGACCCAACTCATGCCGATCTTTATTCTCCGCTGCAAGCTGCTTTTCAACAACATTCTGAGTCGCGATTCCAGCATGATCAGTTCCCGGCATCCAGAGAACTTCATAGCCAGACATCCGCTTCCAACGGCAGAGAATGTCCTGCAAAGTATTATTCAATGCGTGCCCCATATGGAGAACACCGGTCACATTCGGCGGGGGGATAACAATTGAGTAATGGGGCTTTGGGGAATTTTCATCGGCGTGAAAATCACCACGCTGTTCCCAGACATCAAACCACTTTTTCTCAACCTGTTCCGGCTCGTAACCCTTATTGAGTTCTGTCTTCATTGCTGGAAAATCCTTGCTTCAAATATGTAGTTGATTGGTTTCTCTACTTAAATGCTTTAGATAAAATCACAAATGGCTAAGCAAAAATTTTGACCACCAAGGCGTAGTGTTTTTTAAGGGGCGAAGGCATACAATAGGTATGTCGAGATCCTGAAAAACCACTGCAACGCCGGAGGTCTAACTTTTTGCGACGCCATTTTATCTGGGCAGGAACAATAAAGGGGGGCAGCAAGGAAGTCAAGATTTCCCTGCTGCCCCCCTTAAGAGAAGCATCTACATTTATAGGGTAGGGCTAATCAGGCACCCTCTTTAATTTTACGGATTTCCTCACCGATCATGACTTCAGCCAGATCAGGGACAACTTCCCAGGCAATTTTTTCAACCATTTCAGCTGCCATTTTTTCAATCATCGGGCCAGCTACTTTGGCCACAACGTCCTTCAACTCATCTTCGGACAGTTCGCGCAACTGTTGTTCTATCCGATCAGTTGCAAAACCGTCATCTTCTGGGGAATCAACAAGACCGGCAGAAGCAACTCCAGCAGCCAGACCAACGGCACCAGCCGTAACCGTAGCTACGTCATTATCATCTTCTATAGTTTCATCAAAATAAAAAGTTTCATCCTCATCGTCTATTGATACTGATTCTATATCTTCGGCCAGCTCAATCTCTTCTTCGGCCAGTTCAATCTCTTCTTCGGCCAGTTCAATCTCTTCCTCAGCTAGCTCACTAACGGCGTCAAGAGGCTCTGGCTCCACCGCAACAACAGCTTCAGGTTCCACAACCGCAGCCTCATCGGCCACTTCTTCCAGCGACTCAGGTTCAACTATATCCTCCTCAGAAAGGTCATAAATCTCACCGTCATCGGAGATGTCATCAATAATAGCTTCGCCAAACCCAGAAGTGCTTTCAGAACTGTCTGTCGCCTCTTGTACTATGGACTCAGGTTCAACCTGCTCATCTTCTTCCTGCAATTCCATAATGTCTTCATCATCAGCTGTAAAAGCTGAGAGAACTTGCTCATCTGTAGCGGGCTCAATAACATCTTCTGCAAACGGGACATCTTCAGCAAAATCAACTTCTGCTGACTCTGTCTGTTCCTGGAGATCATCATCAGAATCAACCTCTGCTGACTCTGTCTGCTCCTGGAGATCCTCTTCAACGGAATCGACCTCCGCTGATTCTGTCTGTACTTCTAAATCATCTTCAGCAGTATCCACCTCTACGGGTTCTGTCTGCTCCTGGAGATCCTCTTCAACGGAATCGACCTCTGCTGATTCTGTCTGTACTTCTAAATCATCTTCAGCAGTATCCACCTCTACGGGTTCTGTTTGCTCCTGAAAATCCTCATCAAAGGAATCAACTTCTGCTGATTCTATCTGCTCTTGGAGATCCTCTTCAGCAGTATCCACTTCTACTGGTTCTGTTTGCTCCTGGAGGTCCTCATCAACGGAATCGACCTCTGCTGATTCTGTCTGTACCTCTAAATCATCTTCTGCAGTATCCACCTCTACGGGCTCTGTCTGCTCCTGCAGATCATCATCATCAGAATTCACTTCTGCTGATTCTGTCTGCACCTGTAGATCCTCTTCAGCAAAAGAAACAGTATCCCAAATATCGTCCGGGGACTCATCATCAAGTTCCTCAGCGGGTGTCGTCAGAGCATCCACTGCATCGAGACCAAGAACCACCTCATTTACAGCCGAGTCTGCATCAATATCAGAAGGTTCCGTTTGAGTTTCTACCGGAAGTTCCTCAGGCTCTGATGTAACGACACCAGCCATTCTCACCGGTTCAGCCGCTAAAAGTTGAGAGACCTTATCAAGGAGAGCTTGTGACTCAAATGGTTTTGTCAACCAACCATCGGCACACACCTCACCAGCTTTTATTTCATCAAAGTGATCAAAAGCTCCCGGCAACAGCAAGACCGAAGTATTGGCTAGACTCGGTTCATTTTTAATAGCTCGACATAACTCAAAACCGTCTTTTCCTGGCATTGAAATATCGGCAATCACCAAATCGGGAATTTCCTCCAGCGCTTTAGTGAAAGCATGATCTCCATCATCCGTCACCTCGAGCTGATACTCTTCTGTCGAGAAGATAATACCGACGACTTTCTGAATGGTGATACTATCATCGGCCAACAGTAGTTTTTTCATCATTGATGCCTCCTCGCACCACCAGTACCTGGCTGGCTTTGCCAAAAGCCCTGGGTCATTTCTATGGCTAAAATATTGATATCCAGAATATTGTATTCTTCATTTCGATAGATAAGCTTGCCAATAGTTCCAAAATCTTCCTCTTCTCCAACGATTACTGACAGTTCACCTTTTTGTTCAGTAACAATTTTACCGGTCAGGTCTGCCGGCAAGGCAACAGTGCCATATTCCGACTCAACCAGCACCTGGTAGCCCTGTGCCACTTGTCCCAACTGAGTTCCCGTGCCGACCAACTGACTCAAATCGAGCAGTGGAACCAGTTGACCCGCCTCAATCAGAACAGCAGAAACCGCTCCTGGGAGATGTGGCAACTTATAGGTTTTTGAATTCTGGAGAATCTTTTTAATTTGCTCCAGTGCAACGGCAAATCCAAACCCTTCAATCCAGAAAAGGCCAAAGCGACTCATACCAGCACAGCAGTAGATCCATAATAGCGTTCTGGTTCGAAAACAATCATGGGTTCATTATGCAAAAGCCGAATCTGCGAGTAAAAGCCCATCGCTGAAACCTTCAGAAGAAAGGGGATTACACAGGGTTGAAAGTTTTCTGCTCCTGATAATTCATCTACCTGATCCACCAGTAAAGCCCAATTTCCTTCAGTACCGCGCAAAATGACAGCAATTTTTTCTTTCAGTTTAACGGTTGAAAAAATATCCAGTTTTAACGTGGGGTCAACGACAGGAATCCATGTATGCCGAAATTGCAGTGCTGAAATAATCCCCTGGCCAATGTCACTACGACTAGGATCAAGAGCATCAGCTATCTGATCAACAACCTCAACAACATCGGCTAAATCGAGAAGAAACCTTATTTCTCCTAGACGGAAAATAAGTTTGCGATTACCGAGCACTGTCATAGACCCTCTAAAACTGTTCGAACTCCTTGATTTTTCTAGGAAAGCGCTTCAAAAGCTAACATAGAGATTAGAAACTGTCAAGCTTTTATCAATGATCTCCAATAAGTTGTTGCACATCAAATACTTTTCCATGGCTGCGGAAGAAAACAGTCTCGATAAAGAGACAGAGCAAAGCGATCTGTCATCCCAGCGATAAAATCGGCCACAGAAATCTCCAGACTATCTCCTTCAAAACGCCGGCCACCATACTTCAGAAAAACATCTTCCCGGTCACAAAAGTAAAGAAACAGTTCCTTAAGTAAATGAGAGGCCTTATCAAATTCAGTTTTAACAGATTCTGCCCAGTAAACATTCTCAAAAAGCCAGCTTCTCAAAGCTCGAATTGCTTCATCCATTTCCACTGAAAGACGGATTTGACAACGATCTGTTGCCATGGATTCAGTGATAATATCTCGTACCATCCTGTCAATTCTGCAAGAATGGCGCAGACCAACCACAGCTGATATTTCTTTGGGAATATCAGCTGAACCAATAACATGTCCACGAATAGCATCATCAAGATCATGACTGACATAGGCAATAATATCTGCCAATCGGACAATCTGACCTTCCAATGTCTGCGCACAAGATTGTGCATCTGGAGTTAATAACCCACCCTGCCCTTTTGAATGTTTTAAAATACCATCCCGGACTTCATAGGTGAGATTTAACCCCTTACCCCCTTTTTCCAGGATATCAACCACCCGTAAGCTTTGTTTGACATGGTGAAAACCGCCAGGAACCAATTCATTTAATACCCGTTCTCCGACATGACCAAAAGGAGTATGGCCCAGATCATGACCTAGTGAAATTGCTTCGGTCAGATCTTCATTTAAACGCAATGCGCGGGCAATAGTACGAGCCACCTGAGAGACCTCAAGGGTATGTGTTAAACGTGTTCGATAATGATCACCTTCAGGGGAAAGAAAAACCTGGGTTTTATACTTCAGCCTCCGGAACGCCTTACTGTGTAAAATACGATCACGATCATGCTGAAAAACTGTACGTATAGTACATGATTTAGATGGAAACTTTCGCCCCCGACTCTTTGAACTTAAGCAGGCACCGGATGAAAGTGCTTGCAGTTCAAACCTCTCCAAAGATTCCCTAATATTCATAGATAAACCAATCGTTACAAACAAGAATTAGATCTGTTCAATAGTATTCTTTCTATAAATAACTATAGCAATAAAGTGAACAATATACGCAATAAAAGTAAATCTCAATAGTGGGATAGACTTTGCTCTTGCTTTGATTTTGATTATGTTCTAAAGATATTTACCCAATAAACAAACTAACAGGAGAAATTCACATGGCAAATATTATGGAAATGGCTGCAGATATTATTGCTGCACATGCATCAACAACCCCGATGTCCAAAGAAGAGCTGATCGCTGAACTGAATGAAGTTCATTCTGCCCTATCTGCCCTGGAAAGAGGGGATACCCTGGAAACGGCCGAAGTTACTGATGCAGCTCCTGCTGTCAGCAGGAAAAAAGCCTTTGGCAAAGATAAAATTTACTGCATGATCTGTGGTAAGGGGTTTAAAACTCTTTCCCGGCACCTGAAAACAGCTCATGACATGACGGCAACAGACTACCGTAAACAGTTTGATATTCCCCGAAGTCAATCACTAGCGTCAAAAAATTACTCAGAAAGCCGTCGAAAGATGGCGATTGATCGCGACCTGGCTGGCAATCTTGCTAAAGCGCGAGCAGCGCGGGCAAAAAAATAGTCCCAGCCACCATAATCAAAAAGGCGACCCACAAGGGTCGCCTTTTTGATTAAACATGAACAGTTATTCCAGAATGAACGGAATCGTTGCTATTTCATTTTCCTTTTCATCGAGGATAACAACCTTCCACTCACCTGCCCATTGCGGCAAAACCCGTTTGGATGAATAGGTTCGCCAATTAGAAGATCTGATCGGCAACGGCACTCGCGCTAATTCGTTGTCCTGATAATACCAGACATGGGTGATCACAGTATCCTCTTGTGCACCAACTATCCGGGTAAAACAATACAACTTACCAAAATCGGCCCGATAGGATTCAATTTTATCGGCCGGCATCTGGTTTACAATTGCTGTGGTGATGACTCCGTCAGCAACCTGCAAATCCTCCGCCTGGGCACAAGAAATGCCCATGGCAACAACGACAAACATCCATACAATTAATTTTTTCAACTTTACGACCCCCTTATACTGGATATGAGTTCAGGAAGAAAACTTTGACCCTCTTGCAATGAGATCTGAAAATTATCCGCAACCGTCGCTCCAACATCAGCAAAAGATTGTCTCACACCCAAACTTGCCGGGATAGAGATAGCTTGAGAAAAAAGCAATAACGGTACATATTCGCGGCTGTGGTCCGTTCCCGGGGTTGTCGGGTCACAACCATGATCCGCAGTAATCATCAATAAATCATCAGGAAACATTTTTTCCAATAACTGCGGTAGCCAACTATCAAACTGCTGCAAAGCAGTGGCAAAACCAGCACTATCCAAACGGTGTCCATACAGCATATCAAAATCTACCAGGTTGGTCATGATCAAACCTTGATTAATTTCATCCAGGCTCTGTAAAGTTTTGCTCATACCGTCAAAGTTACTGGTTGTCGGGGATGAAAAGGAGAGACCATCTCCGGCAAAAAGATCCTTAATCTTACCAATTCCCCAGGTCGGTAAATCCTGTTGCTGCAGAATCTCCAACAATGTTCTTTTAGGTGGCTTGCGAGGAAAATCATGACGCCCGGAGGTACGATAGAAGTCAGCGGCACACGTTCCCTTAAAGGGTCGTGCAATAACCCGACAGACATTGTAAGGCAAAAGGATCTTCTCAACTTGTCGACAGATAGAATAGAGTTTTTCAGGAGGGATAATGTCTTCGTGAGCGGCAATTTGAAATACCGAGTCACTACTTGTATACACAATTGGCCGACCAGTTTGCAGGTGTTCTTCACCTAATTTTCGGAGGATATCAGTTCCACTGGCAGCAATGTTACCCAAAGGGTGGAGACCTGTTTCGGCAATAAACGCAGAAATAATTGCTTCTGGAAATCCATGGGGGAACACCGTAAAAGGGCGATCCAGAACCACTCCGGCCATTTCCCAATGTCCAGTGATAGAATCTTTCCCTGGACTCTTTTCTGCCATTTTTCCCCAACAACCAAGTGGGGCTGTCACCTTTGCAACACCCTTAACCGCCGCAATATGCCCGAGACCTAACTGTTCCAACTGCGGCAGAGACAGACCACCGGCATTTTCTGCAACATGCTGCAACGTTGCCGCCTCCTGATCCCCATATTGTCCAGCATCAGGCAGAGCACCAATACCAACACCATCCAGAACAATTAGAATAATCCGTTTAAATATCATCGAAAAAATTCACCGGTGGGAGGGGGAAATCAGGTTCGGTAATCAGCATTGATTTTAACATACTCATAGTTGAGGTCGGAGGTATAATAGCTTGACTCAGCTGGTCCCGAATGTAGATTGATGGTCACAATAAACTCATCCTGCTGCAGTACTACGGTCGCCTTGGCTTCCTGTTCCGCCCCAGCGGCCAAACCATTGACCGCGACAGGAATATGATTGAAACTGATATCAATCATATTCGGGTCAACATCAATACCGGAATAGCCGACGGCAGCAATAATTCGACCCCAGTTAGCATCCTCGCCAAAGAATGCAGTTTTAACCAGAGCCGATGTTGCAACCGAACGTGCTGCTATTCGGGCTGAATCTTCATTTTTGGCACCAACAACCCTGATTTGAACCAGTTTAGTTGCACCTTCTCCATCACGGACAATCATCTTTGCCAGATCAAGGAGCACCCGCTCCAGATGTTGGCTGAATTTTTCTGCCTCAAGAGTATCTGGCTGGATCATTGAGGAGTCTGCTGCACCGTTAGCCAGCAGTAAAACCATATCATTGGTGGAAGTATCACCATCGACAGTGATTGAATTGAAGCTTTTCTGTACTGCCTTTTGCAAGGCCGCACTGAGTAACTCGGGGGCAACCTGAGCATCGGTGAGGATAAAAGCAAGCATCGTCGCCATGTTGGGATGGATCATCCCGGCCCCTTTTGCCAGTCCGAGAATTCTATAGTTCTGTTTTCCATGCTCTGTCGCAGCAGCGACCTTTGAAAAAGCATCGGTGGTCTTCATCGCTTCAGCAACAGTAGGAGCTTGAACAGCAGACAAACCAGCCACAAGCTTTGGGATTCCAGCGTTAAAGGGTTCAAGCGGAAGAAGTTCGCCGATAACACCCGTTGAGGCAACTGCGATCAAGTTGTCAATTATCTTCAACTCTCCCGCCAGCAATTGAAGAGTTGTTTCAGCAACCTGTAAACCTTCGGCTCCAGTACAAGCGTTTGCATTACCACTATTCACCAGAATCGCCTGGCACTTCCCCTTGGCAACCCTTGGTTTCGTTAGTATTAACGGGGCAGCAATCACTTTATTGCGGGTAAAAACACCTGCACAGTCTGCAGGGCAATCAGAAACAATCAACCCTAAATCAAGCTTGCCCGTTTTTTTAATTCCACTCGCTATTCCCGAAAAACGGAAACCGGCAGGAATATCATCACTGTTCATATTCACTCTGCAATACATTGTAGGTTTGTTCGGTCGGCAACATCAAACCAAAGCAGGTTCCCTCTTCAGAAAGCTCTTCCAGAAAGATATCCCCCTTCATCCGATCGATAACAACTTTAACCAGTGCCAAGCCAATTCCAACCCCATGAGGCTTTTCCGTATCAATATCCCCGAGCTGGGTATAGGAATCAAAAATTGTTTCATGGGCTCTTGGCGGAACCGTCTGTCCCTGATTAAAGACTTGCAAATAAATATAGTCCAGCCCCTCAAAGACTTTGACCGCTGCTCTGATTCGCACCACCCCACCATCACGATTAAATTTGACGGCATTATCGATCAGAGAATTAAAAGCCATACCAAACTTTTCCTGATCACCATAAATTTCCGGCAAGTCATCCTCAATATCGATTTCTGTGATCAAACTTCGTTCACTCATTATTGAGTTATAGTACTGAAATGAATCAGCAATTGACCAGGGAACGCCAAAGGATTTCCAACGCCAGACCTCACGCTCTGATTCGATGGAAAACAACCTCAGCATGCCGGTAATCAATTTTTCCAGACGCTTCCCCTCACCATGAACCTGGATCAAGTTGTCCTTGATTTCTTCTACGGAGAGCTTATTGAAAAAAGAGAGGGACAAATCAACATATCCCATAATTGATGTTAATGGAGTTTTGAGCTCATGAGAAAGGTTGCACACCAGCCGGGTTCTGGCTCTATTTACCCGCACCAGATCTTCGTTTGTATGTTCAAGTACCAGTGCTTGTTGGCGCAGGTTATTGAACAATTTAAAGTTTTCCATTGCCAATGAAACCTGGTTGGCAATGGCCAACAACAGATTCTGGTCTTCCAGATCAAAGGGATATCCAGAAGTTTTATTGTTGACGTTGATAACTCCAACCAGCTCATCACGCACATAGATTGGTACCGAAAGCAAGGACTGGTTCTTATAGCGCTGCCCCCTGTTCAAGCTTTCAAACCGACTATCCTGATCGATATTAGGAACCAGAACCGGCTCACCCGTTGCCAGAACATGCCCGGAGATTCCCGCACCGGCTGCAACGCGAACCGACTGGGCAATGTTTTTTGATAACCCATGAGCTGAAGCGATGTGGAGTAAACCATCATCCTTCAACAACATCAGCGAAGCTACTTCAACCCCGGTGGAATGGACAATGGAATCAAGTATTTGATCAAATAACTCTTGTAAGTCATTTCCAGCATTAGCCGTTTCTCCCACTTTTTTGAGCAGGATAAGATCGGCCATTCGCCGTTGTGCTTCAAGCCGAGCCTGATTCTGGTGTACAGTATGAAAATAGGCGCTGATCCCCTGCTTGGCGACCTCGAGAACTTCCTCCTGGGAAAAGGGTTTGACCAGATAATCAAGAGCTCGTTCCCGTAAGACCTGCCGGGCAACATTAAAATCCTGCTGTCCAGATATCATAATCACCTGAATCTCAGGGGTGTGTTGCTTAATCATCTGCAGCACATTAACACCATTGATATCGGGCAGAGAAACATCACAAAAAACCACTGCAACATTTTCCTGATCAAGAGTCTTGGTAATGCCAAGCCCAGAACCAGAACGCAACACCGGGCAATCAAGGCTCTCCAGCATATCTTCCATTAAATCCAGAATAAGCGGGGCATCATCAATCAACAGAATCGCTGGATGTTCTTGTGGTTGTTTGGTCATCAGATTATCTCAATTCTATTTTCCACAACATTTCTTATATTTTTTTCCACTCCCGCAGGGGCAAGGGTCATTCCGACCGACTTTATCTTCGTCCCGAATTGTCGGTTTATTGCTCTGAGTATCTTCATCAGTCCGGTTCATCGACATTTTCTGCTGACGCTGCTGTGCTTCCAACTGCTCAACATCTTCCTCCCGCGCCAATTGGATACGGAAAATCTTCTGCAGAACTTCCTCCCGCACCCGTCCCATCATCTCCATAAACAGACTATAAGCCTCGCGTTTATATTCTTCTTTGGGGTTTTTCTGTCCGTAACCACGCAGACCGATACCCTCTTTCAGATGATCAACCGAAAGCAAGTGATCTTTCCACTGCGAATCAATAGTCTGCAACAACAAGATCCGCATCAAATGTTCCATGACCGGTGAGGTAAAATCCTCCTCCTTCTCCACCAGGCGCTGATTGGCCTGATCTTTCAACAAATTTTCCAACTCTTCAGGTTTGACACTGGAGATATCCAAAGAGTTTAAATCCGGAGAGAAATTGAATTGGTTCGAAAAATCGTCGGTGAGGCGATCCCAATCCCAGTCGGCCGATGAGCCCTTATCGGGGCAGAACGAACCAACCATATCGGCAACGGTATCAGCGATAATCCCCTGGAAGGTTTCCTGCAACTGCTCCCCGGCTAAAACTTCACGGCGCTGGGTGTAGATAACGTCACGCTGTCGGTTCATAACATCGTCATACTCGATCAGATGCTTACGAATATCAAAGTTATGCGCTTCGACCTTCTTCTGGGCATTTTCAATCGCTCGGCTGATGATCCCGTGTTCGATCGGTTCGCCATCAGGAATCTTCATTTTATCCATGATATAAGCAACCTTCTGCGAACCGAAGATGCGGAGTAGATCATCCTCAAGGCTGAGATAAAAATGACTTTTCCCTGGATCACCCTGACGACCGGAACGACCGCGCAACTGATTATCAATCCGCCGCGATTCATGCCGTTCCGTTCCTAAAATATAGAGCCCACCGGCATCAAGAACATCCTGCCGCTCTGCTTGACAACGTTCCTCATAACCAGGAAGAAGTTCATTAAAACGGGCCTCGGGATCTTCTGCAGTGGCAGCTTCCACCCGGGCCATCATTTCCGGGTTACCACCAAGCACAATATCGGTTCCCCGACCTGCCATATTGGTTGCAATTGTTACCGACCCTTTACTCCCGGCCTGGGCGACAATATATGCCTCACGCTCATGCTGTTTAGCATTGAGGACATTATGGCGAACTCCCCGTTTTTTCAGCAGATCGGAAATGACCTCCGATTTATCAATAGTGATTGTTCCAACCAGAACCGGTTGCCCCTTTTCATGGCATTCAACAATATCTTCAACCACAGCCAAAAATTTTTCTTTTTCTGTTTTGTAGATGACATCGGCCATATCATCGCGCTGCATGGGTCGATTAGTCGGGATAACAACCGTATCCAGCTTATATATTTCATTAAATTCAGCAGCCTCAGTCTCTGCGGTACCGGTCATCCCTGCCAATTTTTCATACATGCGGAAATAATTCTGGAAAGTAATTGTCGCCAGAGTTTGATTCTCATTGGCAATTTTCACCCGCTCCTTGGCCTCAATTGCCTGGTGCAAACCATCACTCCAACGCCGCCCCGGCATCAAACGACCGGTAAACTCATCAACAATCTGAACTTCACCCTCCTGTACAACATAATCAACATCTCGCTGAAACAATGCATGAGCTTTGAGTGCTTGATTGACATGGTGCAATAGTTCAATATTTTTTGACTCGTACAGGTTATCCACGTTGAGCAACTGCTCGACCTTCATCACCCCTTCCTCGGTTAAAGCAGATGACTTGGCCTTTTCATCAACGGTAAAATCCCCGGTATGTCTTTTTGTTGACTGTCCAATCTTTCCATCCCGTTCTTCAATCACCTCACCCTTTTTCAACCGGGGAATAATCTGGTCAACGGTATAATAGAGCTCACTGGAATTTTCGCTGGGTCCGGAGATGATCAGCGGGGTTCTTGCTTCATCGATTAGAATTGAGTCAACTTCATCAACAATCGCATAGTGCAGATCACGCTGAACGTAGTCCTCCAGATCGAACTTCATATTATCCCGCAAATAATCGAAGCCGAACTCATTATTGGTTCCGTAAGTAATATCTGCAGCATAAGCCGCCTTGCGCTGCACATCGGTTAAGCCATGAACGACACAATCGACTGTCAACCCCAAGAAGGTATAAAGCTCCCCCATCCAGGCAGCGTCACGTTTTGCCAGATAATCATTCACGGTAACGACATGAACCCCTTTACCGGTCAAGGCATTGAGATAGATGGGAAGGGTCGCCATCAGGGTCTTCCCCTCACCGGTCTTCATCTCGGCAATTTTTCCAGCATCCAGAACCATTCCACCAATCAACTGAACGTCAAAGGGGCGCAAGCCGAGAACCCTTTTACTCGCCTCCCTGACGACAGAAAAAGCTTCGGGTAGCAACACTTCCAGGGTTTCGCCAGAATCCAGACGTTGCCGGAATTCAACAGTTTTAGCTTGTAGTTGTTCATCAGTCAGCGCTGCAAAACCGGCTTCCTGTGAATTAATCTGATCAACCATCGGCTGCAGTTTTTTAAGGTCACGATCGTTCTTATTGCCAATAACTTTTTTCACCAAATTACGAATCATTACTGAAATATACTCCAGAAATCCCTGTCAAAAATTACAACCAGGGTAAAGACTAAAAAAAAGTAGAAAAATCTACAATCCACGAGCCAACAACGGTCGGCATAGTAGCACAGGAAAAGAACCACTCACAAGCATTTAAGAAATGACAAAACGTTGCAATTATCGGAAGTTGTAAACTATCAAGAAAGGAAAACTTGAATCGGCCGAAGCCCCAGAGAGAGAACCTGGAAAAGAAAGATTTAAGATCTAGAGGGTTTTTCGCGGATCGATGGGAACGCCGTTTAAGCGTAGCTCATAATGCAGGTGTGACCCTGTCGAACGCCCCGTATTACCAACCTTGGCAACCAGATCACCACGCTTGATGCGCTGACCCGCTTTAACAAGAATTTTTGAATTATGCCCAAAGATAGTGCGATAGCCATAACCATGGTCAATAACCACCATTTTACCATAGTCGGGAGAATATCTAACTCGCGCTATGATCCCATCAGCTGTTGCAACAACGGGTGTCCCGGTATTCGCTGCGATATCGAGCCCCTCATGCATCACCCGCCGACCAGTAAAAGGAGATTTCCGCATACCGAAATAAGAGGTCAACCACCCTTTTGTTGGCCAACCTTCAGGAGTTGCCCGACTGAGTGAAACTTGGTCATTAAGAAGGTTGCGCACATCTTCCTGACTCTGTCGCCGAAGCTCTATATCAACCTGCAGTTTATTGATCTGCCGTTGTATTTCATCAACCGTCTCTGTTGATCCGGCCTCTGGAAGCCCCCCAATAGCGACCGGGATACCTTGTGGAACAGTTTCCAGATTTGCCAGCTGTCGTACCCGCGCCTCAGTTTCTGCAAGAGCATTCATCTGCTGATGAGCCTCTTCTAAATCGAGAACCAGGCGCTGTAAAGTCTGCCGCTGCTGGCTGGTTGAAACCCTGAGTCGCTGCAATTCATCATGATCGACAGTGAAGTTGAAATAACTATAAGCAAAGAAAGCAAGCAGTCCGGCAAAGATAAAGCAGCAACAGAGTAAGGAGTTAACAATCCCGCCCCGGATGCGGATGCGCCGCACCTTATTGTTGCCTTCCGGGATCAATATAACTGAAAAACGACTAGCCAAGGTTACTCCAAATATTGTTCAATAAAGACCTATCAGTGCGGTTTGAAACACCATTGATCATAATTATTTTTTATTAATAACATACTTTCAAACTCAATCCAACAAATTTATTGCAAGTAACAGTTTGTGGCTTGCCGGTCATCTGCAATACCAGCGTGGCGAATCATATTGGCGCCATAGTTGCTATTTAAATGCCCAGAAATAAACAGTTAATACCCAGCCTCAACCACGCCAGGAGGTTGTTGGACTATACGGACTGAAGCGAAAATTCGGAGGTTTGAGAACAGTTTCTAGCTCGTTTGCAGGCTCATAGCCATAGCTATGGGGCAAAAAGGAGTTAAAAAATGAGCTAAACAAACGGATTTGCAGCCAGTTCATGGATAGTCCGATAACCTCCTAGAGAGCGACTAATGCCCTGGAACTTTCAATCAATTCACGCGCATGCACCAGCGTCTGTTCACCAATCTGGGAACCACCAAGCATACGTGCCATTTCGGCAATTCTAGCGTTAGTATCCAAGAGATTCAGCTTGGTCGTTGTCCGACCATTTTTCTCCTGCTTCACAACCTGATAGTGTTGATCAGCAAATGCAGCAACCTGCGGTAAATGGGTCACACAAAGCACCTGCAGCTCTTTTCCTAAACGACTGATTTTTTCACCAACTGCCGTTGCCGCCTCCCCGCCGATACCAGCATCAACCTCGTCAAAAATCAGAGTTCTGACGCCATCCCCATCGGGGACACTCCGCTTCAAAGCCAGCATGATCCGTGACAACTCACCTCCCGAAGCTATTTTGGCCAGAGGTTGTGCCTCCTCTCCCGGGTTTGCTGCCAGATAAAATTGGCCGCTTTCCAGTCCGTCAATCGAAGGTTCTGCCAAAACAGCAAAGTGTAAAGAAAAATCAGCATTGGCCATTGCCAGATCAGAAAGTTCTCGCTCCACTTCAGTTGCAAGCTCAAATGATGCTTTTTCACGCTGACAAGTCAGATGCTTTCCAGACTTAATCAGCAGTCCATTCTGTATCTCCAACTGCTGTCGTAATTGCTCCCGACGTCCCTCTATATCACTCAGATTATTGAGTTCAGCACTGATCTGCTCTAAATATTCCAGCAACTCAGCAATTGTCGGAGCATATTTCCTCTTCAAGCTGGACAGCAATGCCAGGCGATCTTCAACCTGCTGCTGTCGTTGCGGCTCAAAATCTAATTTTTCCGAATAATCACGTAATTCTGAGGCGATATCTTCAAGGCTGTAGAGGTTAGTCTGCAACAATTTAGCTAAAGAACCAAGCTGCGGATCAATCTGCTGCAAAGCTTCAAGTTGATCAGCCACTACAGAAATTTTCTCACAGGCCGCATGTTGCCCGGCATAGAGAGTCTCATAGCCACCCACCGTTGCAGCGGTTAACTTTTCTGCGTGCTGCAGAATAGAGCGCTCCCGTTCCAGTTCCTCATCTTCGCCTGCTTCCAGATTGGCGTTAAGTAATTCCTGCTGCTGAAAACCAAGCATATCAAGTCGTTGTTGCCGTTCACGCTCCGCAAAATTCAAGCTATCCAGCTCTTTTTGCAACTGCTGATACGCGGCAAAAGCAGATCGATAAGCCGCCAGAGGTTCCTGTAGACCGGCAAAGCTATCCAATAATTTCAAGAGGGTTTCGGTTCGTTGCAGATTCTGATGT
>Ga0164318_10001750_pt1 | contig 19613 bp, 17 predicted proteins | sample GuaBasSedimGuay9_FD_113734 | JGI IMG/M metagenome (GOLD analysis project Ga0164318, IMG submission 113734) | Subseafloor sediment microbial communities from Guaymas Basin, Gulf of California, Mexico - Guay9, Core 4571-4, 0-3 cm | ecosystem: Environmental > Aquatic > Marine > Hydrothermal vents... | reverse complement strand
TACAAGATTGTGGTTTCTGCCCACACTGATGGCTACAATGATCCAGAGGCTCTTGTGATCTACCTGACCGTAGATGAAACCCCCACCGTCCTAGGTTCCGAGATATCTGGTAGCTTGGACGAGCCGTACAAGACGCAGAGCAATCATCTGTTTTGGCTGACGGACACCTACCACTCTGTTAACCTAACGAATCTCGATGTCTACCGATTCGAGGTCAAGTCGGGCCCGACGGTATTGCGGTCCGGGAATCTGATAGCTAATCCAAACGGGACCTATACTTTGCCATCTTCGGCGATTCATGGTCTATCCGTTGGCAGTTACCTATTAAACGTCACAATGGCGCGTCTGAACTATGAAACTGGCCAAGTGAGTATTGTTGTCACAGTCAGCGAGGTACCAATGACTGTGAACGTTGTAGGCTATGAGTCTTACGAGTGGTCGCCATTGGTTGGCACCATAAACTTCACCTATGTCATAACACAGAATGGAACGAGTCCCGACTTGGCTGATGTTTCAGTTACGATTGCATGGATCAACCAATCTAGCGGCGAAACATACACGACGGTGGCTCTTGCACCACTGGACCCCGTGTCTGGCAAGTACATCTATCAGTTCACTCGCAACATCGTACCTGTAGGAAATTGGATTGTAAGGGTGACATGTTCCAAGGGCAACTATTCGACAGCGACTGGCCAGACGGCCGGCACTATTGTTGTTTCGCCGGCTCAAACGGCCGTTACGGCGATTTCCAACCCGTCTGTCACTGTGGTGTGGGGCGAAACAGCAGAGTTCGAAGTCGAGTTCGTGAGAGTCGGTGACTCTGCGGGGCTTTCCTCTGCCGCGTACACCCACGACTGGGACCTGTCTGTAGTCATAACAGATCTCGGCAATGGTCATTACACAATCAGCGCCCAGACTCTGAAGCCTGCTTCAGCGTACACACTACATCTTGTATTTAGCCTAGACAATCATCAGGACGGTGCGATAGCACTGACAATCCAGATTCTGGTTCCTCTCCAAGTTGCTTCTGACTACAGCTCTGCAGAGAATCCGCTTGAGGTGTACTGGACTCAGAGCTTCGCGATTCGTGTGGCAGTCTGGGACATGTCCCGTGACAATGTCTATGTTGATGATGCTAATGTGAGTTTCCACTGGTACTCCAAGTCGATTATCGACAAGACTGATTCCCTTGACAATCTCCACGATGGCAACTACTCCGTGACTCTAAACGCCTATGATGCCATTCCAGGTGACTGGCTCTACACAATAGCCATCACGGCAACAAGAGCGAATTGCACAAGCGCCAGCATCACGGTCTTCGTCCGGATTCATGAGGTGCCGAACGAGGTCGTGCTGGAGAATGACTACTTCGAGCAGTACTATGCCGACACATTCACTATCAGGTTTTACTGGAACAACACACTGGACAACCAGCCCATCACTGATCCCGATAGTGTGACCATCAACATCCTTCACCTTGTGGACAACGTCACCACAGGCGTGAATTACCATGATGGCTGGTACGAAGTGACAATTGACACGCGTGACCTTGGCATGGTGGTCGAGCGTCAGGTATCGTACTACTCGATACAGTTCACAATGGCGCGAAGCGGCTACGCCGCCCACGAGTTCGTCATGGCTGTCGTGCTTGTCCACGAGACCCCGACCAAGCTCGTGATTGACAGCATTGATCAGGTGAACTGGACGGACGAGTTTACCGTGACCGCCCATCTGTGGGACACGGTGCACAACGTCCTCATCGACACACCTGCACAGATCACTCTGACGGCTCTTGACAGCAAATATACTGCAACTGCTTTCAACGATGGTACGGGAACGTTCACATGGGTGATTGACTCGGACGAGTGGTTCTCTGGCAGCACCACATACACCCTCCAGTTCAACTACACACTCACGAACTATGTTGACGGTAGCAACTCGACCACGGTCTACATTGCACCTATCCCCGCCGTGATCACGCCTGACGTTTCCCAGTCGGAGGCCATCACGCTTGTCTGGGGCGAGGAGTTCAGCATTCGTGTGAATGTCAATCAGAACTATGGCACACTGAAGGCGCCGATTGACGATCTGATTGTACACTACGTGTGGTACGGGACCTCGGTCACAGGCAATCTACAAGGCTTGGGCAACGGAGGCTATCTCACCACCGTAAACAGCTCAGAGGTGGACGCTGGCGTCTACAAGGTCATGGTGTTCAGCTACAACAAGAACTACACATTCACGCCGTGGAACCTCACAGTCACGGTAGACGCAGTTACCACAGAGGTGCTTGCCAGTGAGACCGAGCTCTACGGTCTACACGGTGGACCCAGCTTCACGGTCTACATCACCTATAGAATTGGTACTGGGATGACATTTGCTGGCCGTGCGCTGAAGGGTGCTACGGTTGTGTCCGACTTTGCTGGCGGCCAGGTCGGTACGTGGGTGGAAGAGGAGCACGCGTACAAGTTCATAATCGACCCATCGACGGTCCCACCGTCAGAGGTACCCGGGACCTTTACAATCACCTTCACGGCCAACCTGACCAACTACGAGAAGGGCACTGTGCAGATCACACTACATGTGTCTGCGCGCACGGCTCTGTCGATGCCAAACATCCAGATGGAGATCGACAAGTTCGCCGTTCTATACATCAACTTCACTGACATCACGAACGGTGTGCCGGTGCCGTTTGAGGCCGTTACTAACCTCACAATCACTACGCCGCAGAGGCAGTTCACAAAGGCTGACGTTCAGGTGGCTGATGATGGTCGGTACTACATAGTGCTCTATCCAGAGTACTTCGGTGACATCAGATCAGAACCGTACACGGTCTCCGTCAGCATCTGGGCCACAGGCTACCAAGAACAGACTGGTGTGACTGCAGAGGTGCGAGTGATAGAAACTCAGTACCACATCCTAGGCTACACCATGCCACAGTCCCAGTTGCGCCTGATACTTGTCATGACGGGGGCCTTTGTCGGCATTGCCCTCCTTAGTGCAGCCGTGCGGCGCTGGAGAATCCCGTACCAGATCAAACAGATTAACCGTGCACTCAAGGCCATTGAGCGTGGCAAGCGGGCCAGCGTTGAAGGCATCAAGACGATGGGTCAGATCATTGCCGAGCTACTCGCGCCCGGACTGGCTGAGCTAGATATCGCCGCTCCCGTGATAGAGGAAGTCCGCGAAGAGGCCGGATACGAGGAGATACTCAGTGAAGAAACTGAGGAGCTCCTTGGGGAGCTGGATGCTCTGGAGGACATTGGCGGGGAGAGTGCCGAGCCTGAGACGGCCGACTTCGAGTCCGAGCTTGAGGCGGAGCTTGCCGAGGAACTCGAGGAGGCAAAGGAGATTCCATCTGAGGAGCCCACTTCTGAAGAGCCGGAGGCCTCTCTCGAAGAGCCCGAGGCTGTTCCTGAGGAACCTGGGGCGGAGCCTGAGCCTGAGGTGCCAGAGGAGGTCCTTGAAGAATCTGAGCCCGAGTCTGAAGCACCCGAAGAGGCGGAGTCGGAAATTGCGGAGCCAGAAGAGGAGGACGTTTCCGAGGCTGAGCCCGAATCTGAGGAGGTAGCGGACGACACTTTGCCGCCAGTGGAAGACGAAGATACGGAGGGTGACGGCTCGGATGAGTTTCTCTCTGAGGACACCACCGAAGAAGAGTAGCTTCGAACAAAACGAATTGGGAGAGTCTTCTTCTCCCGATTTGGAAACTCCGAGGTGACAAGAGAGTGAACTTCAATCGTTCAAGGAATGCTGGCCTAGGGGGGTACATGACAGTGCGCTCTGAGGTTGGTCACCTCTTTGGATGTACGAACAACGCTCAAATGCTGGGAGCTCCAAGTTCAAATCGTTACCACACTTGCCTCGGGCGGGCAACTATTCGGCTGGTATCGTGCGTGCAAGGGGTGATTGCACATGATTCGTGAGATACACGTTTTCAAAGAAGGTCGGACCCTCTTCGAGGATGTCATAGTTCCCAACAAAGACCTAGACACCAGGGCTGTCATGATGCTTGTATCATCATCAGCAAAGAAGCTCCAAGAGTGGAAGATTGACAGCATGGAGATTGAGCGCTACAGGTATGTCTACATGAACTCCCATGACACTCAATTCATCATGACAATGGATCGTCAAGCATCCGTCCAAAAAGCGGCCGAGGCCCTCATGAGCATGGTGTCCAAGTTCATGACCGCATTCGAGAGGGTGCTTGAGACCGATGAGTGGAAGACCACGGACTTCTCCCCCTTCAAAGACGGCTTTCGGAAGATAGTGGGTCGTGTTCCCGTCAAGGTCTGTCTTGCCGGTCACGGTGGTACTGGAAAGACTACCCTTCTTGAGCTGGCAACCTTGCCCTCTCAAGCGCCGCCTCAGGAATATGTGCCGACGTTTTTCGGCGACAAGGCCCTCTTGAAGGCGGACTTTGATCCGTATGTCTTCAGCATGTTTGACCTTGGCGGGCAGGACCGATTCGTCCAAGAGTGGGGGAAGATAATTCGTGCTGGAAGCATTGTCATCATAGTGACGGACTCTACAAAAGAGAACCTCGCGTGGACAAAGAGGGTGGCTTATCCTGTCTTGAAGAATGAGCTGCCCTATGCACGTGCGATTGCTATCGCCAACAAGCAGGACCTGCCTGGTGCTCTCTCACCCGAGGAGGTTGGGCGCAGACTTGGTGTGCCTGCGTACGGGATGCAGGCCAACAGACGCGACTTTAGAGATCGATGGCTCAAGCTCCTCAGAGCAGTGGCATTTGAGGAAATTGACTTCAAGATTGTTGGAGAGATAGAGGTGGACTGAGGTGTCGACCAGGGAAGAGAAAATGAAGAGTGTTATTGACGAAGAGGAACGGAAGAGGCTCATCTCCGAGATAGCACGAATAAAGGACGTTCTTGACAGCTTCAAGTATGGCCTCAACTTCGAGGAGTTCGCGGACGAGATCTTCAAGACGATTGATCGTCAGACCCGGGTGATAAAAATGCTCGATGAACGGATGCGTGAGGTCATTGAGCGAGTGGAGAGCCTTGAGGCACAGTTGAAGGAGGGGATTCGCGTTCGCGTATCGGGACTTGCTACGAGTGCCGAGGCTGGCGAAACCGGTGAAGTCGAGTTTGTTGTTGAGGAGAAAAAGGAAGAGGAGCCCGAGTCCGATGTCAGGGATATGTCACGTGAAGAGCTCGAGCGGGAGGCGGCCGAGCTTGAGGTCAAGATTGCCAAGCTCTTCGAGAAGGAGAACGAGTACACCGAGATGGAACTCAATGATCCTGCAGGAGCAGAGGAATATGCCCAGAAGGCAGCTGCTGCACGCCGCATGAGAGCCGAGGCTGAGGCCCGGCTCAAAGAGATTAGAGAACAACTGGAGTAGATGTAGGGGTGATGACGAATGGGACTGTTTGATAGCTGGCGACGACGAAGGAAGACACGTACTGCCGAGAGAGCGCGCATCAAGTCGCGCGAGATTCTGGTTTCGGACAGTGCGCCAACAACCGCCCCTGCCCCCCCGACAGAACTTCCCCCTGAGGCTCAGGCGGAGGTCGTGTCGCTTGTGGCGGAGTATGAGCGGTTGGTTCGTAGGCGTGACGAGCTCCAGCGAGAGCGAAGTCAACTCACGATTCGTCTGGATAATGGAGAGCTCTCGCCAATAGAGTTTAGAAAGGAACTCATGGCTCGCATTCAGGAAGCAGCGTCGGTCGCAGAGCGAATCAAGGAAGTATCTTCTCGTCTCATAGCACTGGGGTACCGTGGAATACTGCGGTGAGGTGAGCATGTCGCCCGAGCGGGACGAGCGGGACTCTGAGGAGCCGAACGCATCGGCTCTGGAAGAGGAGACTCGCAAACTCATGGAGAAGGCCATGGAGTCTGGAGTTTCGGCCATAGAGTCCGGGAGCGAGGAGGAAGACCGAGAAGTAGTAAGAGCCACCTCCACAGCTCGTCTGCTCGAGGAGACCTTCCAGAGAATCAAGGTGCGAATGGAAGACCTGTTGTCCATGATTGAGGACAGCATCAGTGCTGCTGAGCCAAATGTTGAAGAGCAGGTGTCCTCGGCAATCAAGAGTCTTGCCACGAAGTTGAAGGCCTTCGGCCTCGGAGTGTTTTACACTCAGACTATCGCGCTGGTTCGACAAGAGCTATCCAAGGCCCTGTCAACCGACGCTATTCTGCAGCCAGTTCGTTCCACTGTTGCCGAGGCGCGCGATCAAGTGGACGACATAGTCACCAAGGCAAGCCGTGGGGCTGTCAAGAGCGTGGCCCGGTCGACGGGTTCTCTCCAGACGAAGGTCATCCAGCTGTATGCAACACTCCAGGACCGAGAGCGTCAGATTGAGGTTGCGCGAGCCGCACTATACCGTTGGCGCACGCGGGTGTCCGAGCTCGAGGCGGCTCTCAAGAGCAAGGACGAAACGATATCAAGGCTCACAAGCGAGCTTGAAGCACTGAAGCAGACCATCAGCGACCTTGAATCGGAGCTTGAAGAGCGAGGCAATGCTATTTCGGAGTTGAAGAGTCAGCTGGCGCAGGCTCAATCGCAGATAGACCAGCAGAGGACCATGATTGAGAAACTCGGCTCCGCAGAGGAGATGGTCGCTGACTACGAGTCCAAACTCATGCGAATCTCTGAGCTCGAGGGAGAGGTGGCGCGGCTGAGAGAAGAGATAGTCCAACGCGACTCGACCATCGAGTATCTACGAAACGAGGCGTCACAGGCATCGGAGTACGCCATGGAGCTTGAGAAGAAGGCTGCTGAGCTGAATGACCGCTTAGCTCATGCCGAGGGCGAACTACGTTCCCTGCAGGCCGAGAACCAAGACCTGCGGGCTCAGGTCAGTGAGATGTCCGCCCGCTGGAACATGCTCTATCAGGTTGCAGAGGAGGAGCCTGCCTTCAAGGCATATTTCCTCATTGCGGACAAGGCCCGCGGAGTTCCTATTGCTCACATCGCCTCCGCCTTGGGCATGCCGGTGCGTCGCCTCAGGCAAGAGATTGAACGTTTTGTCGAAGTGGGCCTGATTGAAATCGATGGCGACCTGATGAAGCCACGGGCACTGTCTGAAGTGGCGAGGGAGCTAGCTGGGCAAGAAGCCCAGATGATTGAAGAGGTCAAGGCAGAACTGGGCGATGATCATGGAGTCGTACTTGAGGCGCTAGACCTGGACGAACCCCTCTTTGACGAAGAAACGACGAGCGAAGACACTGAGAAAGACACTTCATGAGGGCCAAGCATCTATGATGGGGGCATACGACTATTGGCGACACGACGACCACTCAAAGAGGTAATGGCACTACTGCAGAACTACACACTTGCATGGCATCACTGGCTAATTATCCTCGCACTGTTGAAGCTCGGCGGTTCAGCCACCAAGGCCCAGCTGATACCCGTCTTCAAGAAGGAGGGCTTCTCTCCTCACGCGCTCGAGGGCATCTTCAAGCGCGATCTCGAAGAGCTTGGCGAAGCGATTGAGATTGATGACGATATAGACTCGTTGATGGACACCACTAGGATCTATCTCTCAGACGATCCGAAATTCCGCGCTTTCATCAAGAAACACTTGAAGTCCGTAGTTCGAACCCTCAAGATGAAAACGACCCGATAGAGAGTCCAACTGTCGTCAGCAACAGTTGTGAGTCGCAATGTTTTTGATTCAAACTGTCGAATCGCTGATGGCGACATACTTTGGGGATTGCAGGTTCTCTATGCGACACATGTGGGAGGGCGGTTGTGCCACCGCGTCAGGTCTGTCCCTACTGCGGCCCGGGTGCGCCTCCCATGAAATCTGTGGAGATTGGCCCTGAGGGTGCAATCTTGAGCTTCTCTGTTCTTGAAATACCTCCCGCGGGGTTCGAGCCGCCCGTGCTACTTGCTCTTGTTGAGCTTGAGCATAAGGCCACAGTTCTGTGCTTGGGCGACAAGAAGTATATCAATGATGTTGAGATCGACATGCCAGTGGTGGTCTTCACAGACGACACAGGTAGAATCCGGTTCGTGCCAAAAAAGTGAGTGCCCTGACTGCCTGAGCCGACCTGGCTGTGGGCTGGACTCAAGCAGCCGTGGGCGAAGCTGGGGGCGTTACCACAAGTTGGTCACACCCCCGTTTGGGGACCGAACCGATTTATGAGATACTGTTCGGGTAATAGTATTACGTAGAAACCCACTTAAGCGTTATTGGTCCATTGGCTGCAGGTAGATTTACCGCCATGAGGGCATTGTCATGCCAGATGAAGAGATTCGAATGAAACTGAACGAGTCCCAGATTAGTCTGCGGGAGGAGTTGATGGGACGACTGTCTATCGAGGGCTTCGGACTGAGAAAGCGTGAGATCTCTGTGATGACCCGAATGAGTGCCGACATCGTCGAGATTCTTGACGCCCTCGTAGAGCTGGAGATATTCAAGAGTCGTTCTGAGGCCGTGGCCGCATTCGTGGAGAAAGTCATCTCAGCGCGGCGAAGTCTATTTGACGAGATTCGTGCTCAAGCCGCCGAGATACGCCAGAAACGTGAGACCGCCAAGATGCTTGCGATTCGTGCGATTCAGGCCACACAGCATGAGGACTAGGTTTCTGCTGCCGCTTCTCGCAGGTACTGATTTAAGGTGGAATCGAAAGGCTGACCGCTGGGTCATGGATATGACGGCGCACCTGAGTACAGTACTATGGACAGAGGACGAACTCGAGTTCAGAAGAGAGGTCCGCGAGTTCTGCGATCGCGAGATTGCTCCGGTGGCGGAGGAGATTGAGAAAGGCCCCTATCCAAGGGAGCTCATCAGGAAGATTGCGGCGGCTGGCTACATGGGCGTTCTTCACGAGAAGGAGGTGGGTGGCTCAGCCTGTGGAGTTTCCTACGAGATCATCGTGGCTGAAGAGATATCGGCCACCAATGCGGGGCTTGACATGGCGAGGATGGCATCAACAACACTCTACGGAATGCCCGTCAGCAAGTTTGGAACGGAGGAGCAGAAGAAGAAGTATCTTGAGCCAATTGTCCGAGGCGACAAGATAGGGTGCATTGGTATCACCGAGCCCAATGTTGGTTCCGACACGGCAGGAATGCAGACTCGCGCAGAGAAGGACGGTGACGAATGGGTTATCAATGGGGAGAAGCGATTCATCACCAACGGTAGTCAGGCCGACTACATGGTGTGCTTTGCAATAACGGATCCCACTGTCAAGTCCAAGCAGGGAATGACGGCCTTCATTGTCGACACAAAGACTGATGGTTTCAGCGTGGTCAAAGATCATGAGCTGATGGGCATGAAGTCTGCCAAGGTTTCGTGGCTCAAGCTCGAGGACGTCCGCGTGAAGCCCGGACAGGTACTTGGCGAGCCTGGACAGGGCTTCCAGATACTCATGGACGAGTTGGACAGCGAGAGGACGGCGATTGCAGCCGAGGCGATTGGCTATGGGAGAACCCCCTTCGAGATTGCAGTGAAATACGCCAATGAACGTGAGCAGTTCGGTCGTAAGATTCGGATGTTTGAGGGCGTCAGCTTCAAGATAGCCGATATGGCCGTGAAGCTGGAAGCGGCAAGAGCTCTGACTCTGACTGCAGCAAGGATGCTCGACAGAGGGTTGAAGGCGACGAAGCAAGCGTCCATTGCGAAACTCTATGCAACAGAGGCAGCAATCCAGATCACCAATGACGCGTTGCAGGTGCTCGGAGGAATCGGCTACACTACGGACTATCCCATTGAAAGGTTCCTGCGTGATGCAAGGCTCATGACTATCGGTGGCGGGACTGCGGAGATTCTCAGGTTCCTCATTCAGCGCGAGGTGTACCGAGAGTTTTTCCCGAGATGATGGGGACTCTCACTCCCCTTCTCTCACCACATTCATCTGGCAGGCACAGAAAGACTACTGTTGACTGTCGTATGGCCCTTACTTCATTCAGAGGTGAGTATCTACTTGACCAAGTTAGAACACCTCATGGTCTACACTCAGTCTGGCATGCCAGTCTACAGCAAGTGTTTCGGTGGTTTCTGCAAGTCTGCATTTGAGAGCCCCGAGCTTCTGGCCGGGCTTCTCTCAGCAATAGAAACTATTCCCCAACCCTGTCCGAGGGATTGTCGTTGGAGTCGGTGAAGATGGGACCAAGTGTGATGGGTTTCTCGAAGGTCATGCCCGGTGGGTACTGTCGTGATTGGTCTGTCGGATGACAAGCCCGGAGTGGCCGAGTCAGTCTTTGATGCCACCGCACGAATTCCGAATTCCGACAAGTTCGGAGATACGGACTGGTCAGATGTCACGAGCGAACTGGTTGACGACTTCACGACGGAACTGGTCCACGGGTAGCTGATTGATGCTATGAAGAGGCACGGTTGTTTCAAGGACGAGTGCCCAATGGGTGACAAGTGTCTTCTTCACTCAACGACGATCTCGCTTTGTAGACGAATCTGGGATGCTATCAAGTCGAAGTACGACGCCGCCCGCTCAATGATGGGACGTATGTGAGCATGGGGGCAGAGGCCCCCAATGCTTCTACGTCTTCGAGAACGCCACAATTCTGTACTGATTGCCGACCTTCTCAATTGTCGCCGTGAAGCTGTCGCCCGGCGCGACAGTGAGTAGTTCGTACCAGTCAGTGAGAGGCATCCAGTCCTTAGATCCCTCGATCCACTCGTACGTTGAGTTGTCCGTTCGCAAGACGATGTGCGTATCGCCACCATCAACATACGATGTGACGTTGAGGACGGTAGCGCTCAATTCGATATTCTCCTCACTCTGAGGCTCGATGGTCAGAGCATTGACCACTGATTGTACATAAGCCTCTCTCACTGTGCGGACGAGCTCTTCGCCGCTACCCGATGTGGAGTATGCCTTGATAGTTTCGTGTTGCCCATCAACGATGCCCAGCGCGTAGAGTCTGATGTCGGTGAGCACGTATGCATCAGCCTCAGAGTCGTAGTCCGACTGGTACCAGTAGATTGGGCAGTACCAGGCAAACCGCGAGTAGGTTGAATTAATCTGCACTGGATACAATAGGGGCATTGCGCCATAGTATAGACCGCTAGTAGGCGGCGGGAGGTCCTTGATAATCGCATTGACCGCAGCCTCCCCGCTCATCAGGGAATAGTTGTGCATGTCGTGGTAGTATATCGCATCCTTCGTCGCCCTCATGAACCCGCTGAGTGTTAGACTTGTCGCCTCCATCGGATGGACGGCGACGAGAGCCTCGACCCGACCGGTATCTGGGTTGATGATGTATCTGGTGTCTTCAGTGATCGCAAGACGGTCTCGTGAGGCCTGCACGGTCCAGAGGAAGCCGCCTGCAAACAGGTCGAACCCATCCCCTCTTCTGTATCCACCCCACCGAGCTATCTGACGCTCCAGCCACTCCTCGCTATACGCTTGGGTTATCCACTCGGGAGTTTCTTCTAGAGTGGCGTAAGTCCTCACAGTGCCATTTGCACAATAGACCTTGGGCCCAAGGGGACGTTCTACGAAGTCTAGACCAAGGTTCGTTCTTGTCTGGATGTATACGAGATTGCCCATCGGATCCCAAGTCAGATACGCGTACTCGTATGCATTGCTCGTGTCCTCGAGATAGTTTCCGAACTGGATGTTCTTGTCCCAGAAGAGGCCCTCTCCGACTGGCATCTGACCCACATCCGTAATCACCTCGACTTGATTGGGGTCATTTGCGTCAACCACGATAAGCCCTTGAAGATAGTTCTCCGCCAGAGTATTTGTTGAGACGACCACACACACCCATACCAATCGTCCATTTCGCACCGTGATGTGTGCCGCTGCAATTTCAACGTTGGACCCGATGGAGTTCATGATACGTCTTGCCTGAAACGTGGCCAGCCTACTCGTCACAAGACGGACTTGGTTGTCTGGTATCGGGTTCTCAAACACGGGGCTATCTGCCTGTATGATGAAGTTGTCAACATACTCAGCGTTGGAAACATCTGAGGTCCAGTTCACAAACATCGCGTAGGCTGGAATCAGAATCATCAGGATGATTCCGGTACAGACCGTGAGCTTTGGTAGCGTTTCTGCGCCAGCCATTCCCCTCTTGAACTGGATTAGTGTTGAAAAGACCAGCAACGCGCTGTAGCTCATCGCCAGTGTGATGATTGCCCAAGGCAGTGTCATCTGCATCATCAGGCAGATGAAGGCCCATGCGCCGAATCCCCATAAGAGACGAGTAGGCAGCCAGCGAAAAATGGTTGGAAACCTGAACAGCTCCGAGGTTGGGGGTATCGGGATCGCATGTATGACCAACGAGATGACCAGAACCAGAATGACACTCATGATATTCACCGATGCACCAGCGGAATCATCCGGTCTTGCGGTCAGAAGCTTTTAGCGTTTTTGTCGGCGCGTCCAAGAGTGAACTCCTCTAGACTTGAACCATTCGACGGCCCCACCTGCGCTCAAGATCTCCAACATGAAGTCCGGAATGGGTTCTCCCTCTAGCACGACATCACGACCTAGAACCCTCACTTCACCACGAGTAAGGTCGACTCTCAGAGTATCCCCGTCCTCAACTTTCTGAGCAATGTCTTTCACGACCATTGCTGGCAATCCTATGTTGAAGCAGTTGCGGTAGAAGATTCTCGCAAAGGACTCGGCCAATACGCAAGCAACACCCAAGTGCTTGAGCACGGCTGGCGCCTCCTCCCTCGATGACCCTCCTCCGAAGTTCGTTCCTGCCACGATGACATCGCTGGCACGTATCTGAGTCACAATCTCGGGCCTTGTGGCCTCAAACGCATGTCTTGCCATCTCGGCATAGTCGAGAATTGTGAGATACTTCCCGGAGATTATCTGGTCCGTGTCCACATCATCTCCAAAGACCCATGCCCTTCCCTCAATGATGGTTGTCAGCGGCACGATCTCACACACTCCTTGGATCAGTGATAGCACCTCTCAGGGCGCTTGCCGCCACTGTGGCGGGAGATGCGAGATACACCTTGGACTCTCGGTGCCCCATTCTTCCAGGGAAGTTCCGGTTCGTGGACGACACGCACACTTCTCCGGGCCCCAGCACTCCCAGATGTCCGCCAAAGCAGGCGCCGCATGTTGGGTTCGTCACTATCGCACCTGCATGAATCAATCGTCCGATGATGCCCTCTCTGAGAGCATCGAGATAGACCTCTCTACTGGCTGGTGTCACAATCATCCTGACGCCGTCATGAACGTGTCTTCCGTCAAGAATCTCCGCTGCAATGCGAAGATCCTCGAGCCTCCCGTTTGTGCACGAACCGAGGTACGCCTGATCTACTGGTGTGCCCTCGAATTCTGTCACGGGCTTGCCATTGGCGGGACTGTCGGGGGAAGCGACGTAGGGGGGGAGTTGCTCGCTCTCGACATCATAGGCCAGTTCGTCCACATACTCCGCGTCGTCGTCGGGCCTTACGTCCACCCAGTTCTTCCTGCGGGACCGTCTTTCCAACCACTCCTTGACCGGACGATTGACCGTCATCAGACCCGCCTTGGCGCCCGCCTCCACGGCCATGTTAGCCATGGTCATTCGAGACCCAACCGACATGTCATCAATTGTCGTACCACAGAACTCTATGGCCTTGTAGTTCGCGCCGTCTGTTCCAAGGTCTGCGAGAATTCGCAGGATGAGATCCTTGCTCATTACCCTCTGACTGAGTTCCCCGGTGACAGTGATTCTGATTGACTCGGGTACCCTCAACCACGTTTCGCCAGTCGCAATGATCATCGCACAATCGGTGGCGGCCATGCCTGTTGCAAACGCGTTGAATGCCCCATAGGTCGTGGTGTGCGAGTCAGAGCCTACAATCAGGTTTCCGGGTGCCACCAGTCCGAGCTCTGGGAGCACCTGATGACAAATCCCACAACCAACATCACAAAAGTGCTCTATATTGTGCTCTGTGACGAATCGTCGGTTTCTGATGTGAATCTCAGCGCTCTGCGTGTTGCTAGCTGGTCCCCAGTGATCATTGACCACTAGGATCCTGCTTGGATCCCATACGGCATCTACTCCCATCTCCTCTAATACCGTCAGAATCCTTGACCCGAGGACCTCGTGGACCATGAGGAAGTCGACCTTGACCTGTATAATCTCCCCGGGTCTTGCACTCTCGGAGCTCGAATGGGCGGCTATTATCTTCTCGGCAATGGTGGCTCCCAACGAGGTCACCCCGCTGCTATCTCAGTGGCTGCCTGTGCGACGGCGTCACCGACTGCTGTTGTTGAGGATGGTGTGACTCCGCTCCATCTTCCCTTGCAGAGGTCATACGTTCTCACCTTGCCCTCTCTTAGAACTCTCTCGACGGCAAGTTCAATCACCTTGGCGGTCTGAGAACAGCGACCGTCGTTTCTCGTTTCACCAAGCCAGTCCATCATCATGGCTCCTGAGAGTATTGCGGCTATCGGGTTGGCAACATTCTTCCCGTAATAGTCTGGTGCAGAGCCATGAACAGGTTCGAAGACCCCCTTCCCGTCGCCTATGTTCGCAGCAGGAGCCACTCCAAGACCACCCTGAATGGCAGCACCTAGGTCGGTGATTATGTCACCAAAGGAATTGGGGGCAACCACCACATCGAAGCTCTCTGGTCGCCTGACGCACCACTGTGTCCAAGCATCAACGTACGCATAGTCTGGTCGAATGGTGGGATACTTTTCTGCAACCTCGTTGAACACTCGCCTGAACAGCTGACAACCTGCAAGTAGATTGCTCTTGTCTACGCAGGTGACCATCGACTGGCCATCGGACGGTCGGCCGTTTCTTCTCTTGGCGATCTCAAATGCTCTCTCAACCACTCGCCGCGAGCCCTTCTCGGTGATTACTCTCACATCTAGCGCTACCTCGGGCTCCCCACTCCTGACCAGTGTTCCGCGTATTGGGGCATAGAGACCCTCTGTATTCTCCCGGACTACTACCATGTCAATGTCACGTGGAGTCTTGTCTGCAAGAGGAGTCGGGACCCCCTCGAGCAGTCTGACGGGCCGAACATTCGCGTAGAGGTCCAGAGCGAATCGCAGGCCAATCACTACGCTATATCCCGCAAGATTTCCGTCGGGAAGTCTGACCGAGTTTCCGCTGGAGTTTCGCGCGCCAACTGCTCCAAGAAGGATAGCATCAGCCTCTGTCTTGACGAATGCCTCGGTGTCTTCGGTCCACTCTCGTCCTGTGCGGAGATAGAATTCTCCACCAGCCTCCATCTCCACAAACTCCACGTCTGGACCGTTGCAGCTCTCAATCGCGATCCTGAGCACCTTTACGGCCTCGGGCACGACCTCCTTCCCAATGCCGTCGCCAGGGAGTACCGCGATCTTGTACGTCATCTCATTCGCACCTAGTAGTTGCCGAGCCAGCCAAGGTCGTTGCCGTGGTCGTCGAGTATGCTTACCATGGTGTCCCAACGCTTTCCGTCAACGTACCTTATCTTACAACGAATAGTGAACTGCCGTTTACACTTGTTGCACTCGACAAGCCACTCCTCCACGACGGGCTCCAGTCCGCGGCCCGTGATCTCCGGCGGGTCTGTCTTGACATCAATCAACGTGAGTTCTTTGCCATCGCACGCGTAGGTGCACTCTTTGAGAGGAATCCCCTCCATGCCTCTTCTCCCCAGGGGCACGAACACCACATCTGGCAGCTCGTCGAGAGAGCGCTCGCTTGTCAATGGTTACACCGCGTTGACACTCTGCACCGCTACGAATAAATCAATAGGTCGGGCATTGTTCACACATGAGGCTCGTCACCTACAAGCGACTTGGCGTTCCATCTATTGGTGTTGAGTTGGAAGATGGTATTCTTGACATTCCTGATGCTGCATCGTTCTTCGGTCGGGTCTATCATGTTCAGGGTCTGAGCTTCCCGAACACAATAGTGGATCTATTGCGATGGGATGCAGGCGTCGATGTGGTCCGTCAGATCGTCAAACGGTATCATTCAGTTTCCTCCAGCGAGAGGCCGATGCTGGTGTCGAAGGACCGGTGTGCACTGGCTGCTCCCATTCCCCGTCCAGGCAAGATCATCGCTCTCGGGCTCAACTACAGGGACCATATCGAGGAAACTGGCCGTGAGGTCCCCAATGAGCCCGTTATCTTCGCGAAGTTTCCATCGTCAGTTGTAGGTCCAGACGAAGAGATTCCTTTCCCGCCTATTACGAAGCGTCTGGACTGGGAAGTAGAGCTTGGCGTAGTGATTGGAAAGACATGCCGGGCGGTATCTCACAAAGACGCATTGGACTACGTTGCAGGCTATACCATAGTGAACGACCTGAGTGCTAGGGATCTTCAGAAGAGAGATGGCCAATGGGTTCGTGCGAAGTCGATGGACGGCATGTGTCCCATGGGGCCTGCCATTGTCACGGTCGATGAGCTCGGTGACGGGTCGGGGCTCAGGATGTATACAAAGATTAACGGCGAGCTCAAACAGGACTCCAACACATCCAATTTGATTATGGACGTTCCTCACATAATCGAGTATTTGTCCTCGGCCTTCACACTTGAGCCGGGGGACGTCATTGCTACTGGGACGCCCTCTGGTGTGGGCTTCGTTCGGGATCCGCCCGAATATCTCCAGCCTGGCGATAGCATTGAGATGTACATCGAGAAGATCGGTTATCTGAGAAACCGAATCGTCTGACCTGACTCACTCTTTGCGCTCGAACTTCACCACAATCTCTTGCCCGTCCCTGAACCTGCCCTCGATCGCGATGACCTCGGGGGCTACACATTTCATCCCAGCGGTGTCGCCGCCTACGAGTGCTTCTCTTGGCTTCCAGCGAGGGCTGAACACAATGAATACCCTCTCATTGTGACGGCAGTCTCTAGCCAGCGTCATTGCCAGTTCGTTTTTCTGTGAGTCCCACACACATTCTCGTATCTCGACGGCGCCCTGCGTGAAGTGCATGCTTGTGCTGAGAAGGCTTGGAGTTTCGGTTTCCGGTCTAATCGCAAAGAGGCGACATGTGTGGGGTGATATGCCTCTCACCTGAACGGCCCCCTCGAACGTGCCCTCGTAGGTTTCAGTCCAGAATTCAAATACGTGATGCGGAACTGGTTCGCTCAGTCCCACCGAGTCGAGAGTGAAACTGACGTCAACATCTCGCTCCGACAGGTTGACCACGGCCACGACGGCCCAGCCCCCGTGTGCGACATCTATCTTCAACGCAAAGACGCGTGGCTCCTCGTTAGTGAACGCATCTATGGCCACAGCACCTCTCCCGTAGGGTGGCAGCAGTCTGTCCACAAGACGGAGTCTCTCCTCCGAAACCTCCATCATTCTGTCACTCATTATGATTGAGCCACCGCTCAGGGCGACAATCGTCAACCACAGACGCACCTCGTCAAGAGTGAGATCATTGTCGTCCTGCCTGACCAGTATGCAGTCGGGGTCGTTGATCCACCATTTTCGGTGGAGCGGTGCTCGTGTCATCGTGTTGATGGCACACGCGTAGACCCCTCCGCCCCAGTCGTATCTCCAGTTAGTGCCTATGTCCGTGCCAATTCGCATTACGTTCGCCATGCCTATGCTCGGGCCTAGAGGCGCACCACACCCGAGTATGAGGGCGTCACCTACGGCCTCGCGAACTGCTTGAAGGCCGATTCTCAGGGCCTGGGCTCCCGTTTTTGTGGGGTCGTGTCTTATTCCCGCCTGCGTGGCATGGTACAAGAAGTCGATCTTAAAGTATTCAAACCCGCAGTCGCGTAGTCCCGAAAAGAGAGACTTCACAAAATCGACAACATCTGGGTTCGTCAGGTCGAGAGCGTAGTATGCGCCGAGCCAGAGCGGATTCTGACCTACTTCGATTGGCTGACCACTGGAGTCACGAATGAACCACTCTGGATGGGACTTGAACACCTCAGAGTGTTGTGATGCAATGAACGGCGCAGTCCACACCCCCGCCTTGAAGCCGTATTTCTTGACTTGTTCCACGAGTGCGGCCAGTCCCTTTGCAAAGCGTTCGTTGTGCTCCCAGTCACCCACGGCCTGTTGATAGCCATCATCCAGCTGTATCCATTCCACCTGTGGGAAGCGTTCGCTGAGGAACCTCACATTCTCAAGTACCTCGACCTCGTCAGGCATAGTATAATAGAAGTACCATGAGCACCAGCCCGTCGGGACATGTTTCCATGGTACGGCTCTCATTCTGTCTGCGGTGACCTCAACATACTCTGAGAGCAACGCGTGAGGATTGTCACCGGCGAGCACTAGCAGCTCTTCGGACATGAGGCTGGCCTTGGGTGTCAGCGGGACCGACTCCATTGCACAGACCGCAGCAACCCGACTGAGCCTCTCTGCATCTCCTTCGCTCCCTGTCAGTGAGATAGTGCAGAGGGCGCTTGTCATTGTGACAAATCCCAACACTATGGAGGCAGATGTTCGTGTGTTATGGATGACTGTGAAGTCATGGCTAAGATTCTCACCGGGCTCCACTCTTCGGGCCTGAGTGAGTTCCCATGAGTGGAACCCGTTGCGGAAGTACCTCACCTCATCCGCGGAGCGTCCGGTGAAGAGTCGGCTCTCGTTGGTCACATCCACAGCAAGCGGGACAATTGTCCTGATTCGCATCTCTTCCTCTGAACGGTTCTTCAGCTGGGTCATGATGCTGAACCCGTACTGCCCCTTCGTCACACCAACTCGGACATGGACCTCCACATTCCTGTCGGTATCTTCCAGTCGCAAGACCATCGCTTTGCCTGATCCACGTTTGCCCCTGAAGTCTATCGAGTTGACACTCTTGAGGACCATCTTCCGGGAATCGTAAGTGATACCGTCAGCCTCTATCTGAATGTGTCCTCTTGATAGGTATGATGTGTGACTGTCAAGGCCTGCGAGAGATACGCACCCTCTCTCAACGTCGAAGGTCACTGTCACGCGGTCGTTCGACAGGTGAATCAGCCTTTCGCCTATCTCCAGTCTGCATGGCGTATCTCGGCTCGACACAGCAATCTCCCCAGATAGTGCTCGTGGACACTAGTTTGCTCGATGACTACTCTCCACGTGGCTGGAGGTCCTCGGCACGCCTCTGTGCCTCTTCAGCCTTCTCGTATTCAAAAAGACGTTTGTGCGCTGTAGCGAGGAGTTCCCACGCCTCTCGGTCATTCGGTTGAAGCTCCAGGTAGCGTCTGATGGTATACTTGACCTGCTCCCAGTTGTCCATCTTCTCGTAGCACCTAGCAGCATAGTAGAGGGCTCTCTTGTGATCCCTATTCGGCCCAATCAGTTCTTGGAAGATCTTGAGAGCCTCATCCCACTCCTCGGAGTCGTAATAATGCATCCCGAGCCTAAACTTGTCTTCCATCTCGCTGTACTCAGGAAGCCTTGATGCCACAGAGCCGGTCACCATGACAGCGGCACAACAGACCATGATTGATGCTACCAGAAAACTGAATCCCGCGACCATCCCTGGATTGACCGCCAGTATCCCGTAGCCTCCGAGTAAGGCCACCAACATGCCACCCACTATTATTACCCCTGCAAGGACTATGAGCAGCTTGCTCTTGTTTATCTCCCGAGGCCTCTCCGGCTCGAATGCCTCTGACTCAAATCCCATCTGCGATCAGCTCCGGAAGGTAATTGTGGAACGGGCCTTTTAGATATGGTGAATTCCTCACTGGTTGTCCTTTTCCTCCTCGAGAAGTCTGCTATCCTTCTTTTTCTCTCTGTACTGGCGGTCCTCCTCTTGGGC
>Ga0164318_10001749_pt1 | contig 19616 bp, 16 predicted proteins | sample GuaBasSedimGuay9_FD_113734 | JGI IMG/M metagenome (GOLD analysis project Ga0164318, IMG submission 113734) | Subseafloor sediment microbial communities from Guaymas Basin, Gulf of California, Mexico - Guay9, Core 4571-4, 0-3 cm | ecosystem: Environmental > Aquatic > Marine > Hydrothermal vents... | reverse complement strand
TAGTTAAGCTATTGATTTGTGTTAAAATAAAAAATTTGTTTAGTTTTGTCAATGTACTTAGATAGCTTTATCAGAGAAAATCTAGCTCAACATCAGCAAACCAATAGACTTCTTTCTATGCTTACAATAATTATAGCTTTTAGTGAATGATATCCAGTCGTCTATTTTGCAAAATGCAATCATTCTATCTGCATGATTAAATATTAACCTTTTTTCTAAATAAGCAATTAGCACAATAGCACAATTTTATAGCTTATAACTTGGAGTTTAATACAATTACACATTTTTGTAAGGCTTTTAATAAGTCATCTGAACTCTCTATTGAAAACTTGAACATCGAGTGTTCATAAACATTTTTCTTCTCTGTCGATCTTTAAGTTAGAGTTGACTAATGTTCTAATATAGTTAAATATCAATAATAAATTCTCAATCAATATTTAACTTATTAAAAAACTTAACTCTTTATTTGAATTTTTCTTGTAGTCTAAAAAAAAACGATGAGTACAAAAACACTCTATGAATTTTTAGGAATTGAGCCTTGCGCAACGCCGGAGGAAATTAAAGCTGCGGCTCAATATTTAGTTAAGAAATTTCATCCCAGCAAATTTCCAGGCAATCAGCGGGTTGTCGCTCGTGTTAAAAAAATTAAACAAGTTTACAACATACTGGGTAATCCACAAAAACGGGCGGCTTATGATGCTGCATTAGCTAAAAAAATGGCGGAAATGGCACCACCACCATCGCCCAAAACTCAAAAAAGATCGCAGCTTGGTAGGCAAACGGTTGCTAAAAAACAGGCTAAAGCTGTGCCTAAAGCTTCGCTAAAGCGAAAACAGCCCGTTAAAGCTGTGCCTAAACCTTCAAGGCAACTCGAAAAAACGCCTCAAAAAACACTTGCGATAGATGAAGAAAAGATTACAAAAAACAAGCCAGCGACTGAACAGAAGGCTTCTCGCCCTCAAAGTCACGGCCTGAATTATTTTTTATCACTTTTTTTTATCAGTCTTTCAAGTTATTTTTTATTTATCGAACCGGCCAATTTAAGGAAAATTGTTACTCAAGTTGATTTTTTGCAAGGCAAGTTATGGTGTATCAATATCGGTTTGCAAGCTATTTTGGGATTAAGTTTATTAATGTTGCTGTACACGGTGTTTCGGCAATTAACCCAGAAAAAAAAAGCCTCTCGTGATAAGCCGAATGAAGCGAACCTGAAAACGTCGCCCACTTCAACTCCGGCCGTCGCTCAAAAACAGGCAGAAGAGACTGCTTCAAAAGCATCACATGATCTGGGCTTCGATCAAAAAAGGCCTGAAGCGACTGCTTCAAAAGCATCGGCTACGATGCCTCAAAAAACGCAAGAGGCTAAGGTTTCAAAACCCTCAGCGATGACAACACCTCTGACACCAGATACCAAGCTAAAAAATGCGGGTAAAATTGTCCAAGGTACCCATATTCACTGGTTAAAGCATATCATCGCTTTACTACTGATACTGATTCCTGTTTATTTAGCGTTTGATCCAAGGCTCTTGAAACTGTTGCAGCTTCAAAGTGAGTTTTGGCAAGACAAGATCATGTATGTCCACTGGACTTTACTGGGAATTTTTGTAGCAGGTTGCTTGATATGGCTGCATACTGTGTTTCTACACATTATTCGTTTGTTCAGGAAAATTTTCCATCGTGAGAAAAAACAGAATGATGAAACACCTGTCATCAAAAAGAACAGGCCTCAAGATAACAAAGGCATTAAACACGAGACAGCACTTAAAAAGAATAGTACTGAGCGACAAGCTGGAAAAAAACCGGTTTCTCGCAGGTATGGGTTAGCTTATTTAATCGCTTTACTGTTGATGGCTATGCCCACTTATTTATTGTTTATTGAACCCAAGTTATTGAAAAGAATAGTCTTTCAATTTGACTTTTTGCCAGAGAGACTAGATAGACTGTTTTATATCAGCCTCAGTTTGCAAGCACTTTTAGTGCTGAGTGTTTTGATATTGCTAATCACCTTGTTTCAACACTGGAGGGCCATTTTGAAGAGAAAGGCTTTGAAGAAAGTTGAAGCAGCCGCCAAAATGTCAGCAGTGAAAGAACAATCAGCAGATGACAAGACTTTAGCCAAAGCGAGTGTCAAGCAACCTGCTACAATGCCTCAACAGCGGCCACCGGCAAATCAACAAAGGCCTGAAACGGCTAACTCGGCCAATGTCTCTAAGCAAGCTATCGAACAGCGTCAACACAAAGCGGCGAGTTTAGAAAAAAAAACGACTGTGGCTGAAAGGCAAAAATCAGCTAAACCCACTGCCTCAAAAAGGCTAACGACGATTCCGCCTCAAAAAACGCAAAACTCAGCGAAAGCACAAGCGGTTGAGACTATCAATAATAATAAAGCAAACACGCTTGCCACCCAGTCGCAACCAGAAGAAGACGCTAAAATGCTGGCTGACAAAATTTTATACCGTGCGGATATTCATGGCATTGGTGCTGTTAAAGCCATATTATTTATAAGTGTATCCACTTATTTATTATTAACCAATCCCGCTTTTTTAAAGCACTATCTGATCCAAGTTGATTTTTTGCAAGAACAACTCCAATATGTGAACATCAGTTTATTGGTTATGGTGGGTGTGGGTGTCTTGATGTTGCTACATGCGTTACGGCACCAATTCACGACAACGTTAATGATTACCTCCCAACGAATAGTTGCCCGATTTGGGTTATTATTGAAAAAACAGGTTGACATGACGCATGAGCAATTTGAACAAATTAACGTGAAACAAGGCCTGTTAGGCTATATATTAGGTTTTGGTACAGTCAAAATACGCGGTTTGAAAGGGAAAAGTGTTGGTGGATTCAAAATCAACATCAGCCATGTTGCCTCGCCTAAACAATTTGAAAAACGCTTGATGCGTATTATCAAAAATAGTGCTTACCATCAAATTTAAGTTGCAAACTAACTCAAGTTGGAACGTAAATTACTATAGGAGTTCAGATAAATATTTTGACCCAAACCTGACAGGTTTTCAAAACCTGTCAGGTTTTAAAAACAACTATAGGGATAAATATTTTGGCCCAAACCTGACAGGTTTTCAAAACCTGTCAGGTTTTAAAAACAACTATAGGGATAAATATTTTGGCCCAAACCTGACAGGTTTTCAAAACCTGTCAGGTTTTTACTATTCTTCAACTTTCTCAAAACAATTTTAAAAGGAAATACTATGCGTCCAAGCGGTAGAGCCCCTAATGAACTTCGGAAAATTACGCTAACTCGTCATTACACCCAACATGCGGAAGGTGCCGTCTTAGTCGAATTTGGAAACACTAAAGTGATTTGCACTGCCAGTGTTGAAGAACGTGTTCCTCGATTTCTGAAAGATAAAAAAAGCGGTTGGGTGACAGCAGAATATGGCATGTTACCTCGCTCTACTCACAGTCGTCTATCACGCGAGGCAAGCAGTGGCCGTCAAGGTGGGCGTACTTTAGAAATTCAACGTTTGATTGGACGTTCACTACGCGCTGTTGTCGATTTAAAAGCTTTAGGAGAACGGACAATTACGCTTGATTGTGATGTGATTCAAGCCGATGGTGGCACACGCACTGCGGCTATCACGGGTAGCTATGTCGCACTCGTTGATGCCATACACTATTTACTCAAGAACAAAAAGAGAATGCTGAAAAAAAACCCCATTCATGGGGCTATCGCAGCCGTTTCTGTGGGTATTTATCAAGGCGTACCCATATTAGATTTAGACTACAAAGAAGATTCCGACGCTGAAACCGATATGAATATCGTTATGAACGACGGGCAAGCCTACGTTGAAATTCAAGGCACTGCCGAAGGCCATGCCTTTCGCGAAAATGAATTACAAGCCATGTTAGGCCTCGCGAAAGAGGGCATAAGCCAATTACTGGAGAAGCAAAATGCGGCTTTAGGTTTGTCGGGTGGGTAGGCATCAATGCCATATCGTATCGGGCTTTCGCGGTGATCATCCCCTACAATACCCCGTGTATTATGTGATTGTAGGGGCGAGCCTGCGTGTTCGCCCAAGCTTAACTCTAAAAATCCAAAATGATAAGTTTATATCCTGATATTGAACCTGATGCTACTCACCAGATAGCTGTTGGACAAACGCATGTCTTAACGGTAGAAGAGTGTGGAAACCCTGACGGTATTCCCGTTATCGTCTTGCATGGCGGGCCAGGATCACATTGTAAACCCAAGCATCGTTCTTTTTTCAATCCGAGCGCCTATCGGATAATCTTATTTGATCAACGCGGTGCTGGGCGTTCGACGCCAATGGGTAGTGTGAACGATAATACTACTTGGGACTTGCTGGCTGATCTGGAAACAATTAGAGAACAATTCTCTATCAATAAATGGGTGATATTTGGCGGCTCTTGGGGGGCCACTTTAGGGTTATTGTACGCCCAACAATACCCTGAGAACGTGCTAGGCCTGATATTACGCAGCACCTTCTTAGCGAGAAAAGATGATATTCACTGGGGTTATGGTAACAAAGGTGTCAATCGCTTCTTTCCTAAGCAATGGCAAGCATTTACACAAATTTTACCAAAAGACGGCCATTGGGAGCATCCTTTAGCGATTTATTACGATCATCTCACGAGTCAAGATAGCACAAAAGCTCATGCGGCCGCTTTAGCTTGGGCCGCGTGGGGAGGGTGTGTTGTGAGTTATGGACAGTTTCCGGAACCAACAGAATCTTCTCAAACCTTGCTCAATGAAGCCCGTATTGAATGCCATTACATGTTTAATCACTGTTTTATTGAAGAAAATCAATTGTTAAGGGATATTGATAAAGTCGCGGATATTCCAGCTATTCTTGTTCATGGGCAACAAGATTTAGTGTGTCCCCTAGAAAGTGCTTATCTCCTAGAGCAAAACTGGCCAGCGGCCCAATTAAAAGTGATACCAACTGGTGGACATTTAGCCCATGATCCAGAGATGATATCAGCACTGCTTGAAGCCACTGATGACATGGTTAAATTGCTCGCGTTATAAGTACTGAAGCACAAATAAACAGGTATTTTACCGCAAGGGGCAACCACAAGGGATTGCCCCTACGAACCGCCCGTAGGGGCAATCCCTTGTGGTTGCCCCTCTTTTTGGTTGTTTCTTTTAATTAAAATACCTGAAAATTTATGGTTCAGTACTTAGTATAGTAGAGACGCGATGCCTCGCGTCTCTATAGGAGTTCAGATAAATATTTTGGCCCAAACCTGACAGGTTTTAAAAACCTGTCAGGTTTTTAGAGTCTATTCCCGTTAAATAACTTCCTAAAAATAACCGAAATTGATTTAGATGATGAAAATTTTAGTCAGTAACGATGATGGCTATCAAGCGCCAGGTATTATTTGTTTAGTCGAAACCTTACAAAAATTTGCAGATGTCACGGTCGTTGCACCAGATCGTAACTGCAGTGGTGCCAGTAATTCTCTGACACTAGCGTATCCCCTTCGCGCTAAACAAGCCGATAATGGCTTTATTTATGTTGATGGTACACCGACAGATTGTGTACACCTTGCCATCACGGGGCTACTTGACAGTGAACCTGACATGGTGGTGTCAGGTATCAATGCCGGTGCTAATTTAGGCGATGATGTAATTTACTCAGGCACCGTTGCCGCTGCGATGGAAGGTCGTTTTTTAGGCTTACCGGCGATGGCCGTTTCAATAACGAGTTTCAACCCTCATTATTATCAAACTGCCGCACTCGTGGTGGAATCTTTATTAGCTCGTCTACAAGATCATGATTTACCTTTACCCGTTGACACTATTTTAAATGTTAACGTTCCCGATTTGCCTTTAGAAAAATTAAAGGGTATGCGAGTCACTCGTTTAGGCAGTCGCCACCGCGCCGAACCGGCTGTTAAAAGTGAAGATCCACAGGGTAGTCCGATTTACTGGATAGGGCCCGCCGGCCCAGAACAAGATGCCGGGCCAGGTACCGATTTTGACGCTATTAATCAAGACTTTGTGTCAATAACCCCCTTACAAGTTGACTTAACGCGCCATTCTGCCTTAGAAAAACTAGAAGAATGGTTGGTCAAATAATTATTCCTGTCTTTCTTGTAGGGGGCTGGTAACGGGTTTTTGTTGCCCACCATTCCCCTGATAACTGATTTTCACGCAAAAGTTTTGCGCGCAAAACTTTTGCGTGAAACTGTTCACTGATAACTGTTCACTGATAACTGTTCACTGATAACTGTTACAACCTAGCCCGCAAAGCGTCTCTATCTACCCACCAATCATCTTGTACCATAACATTGAGCACTTGTGCTAAACGCCCCAGAAAATCGTCTGGGGAATCCAATTCAAGTTGTGTCACCCAAGCCTCAAAATCGGTTTGGTTTTCCACTTTGCTATGACAACGCGCTACTTTTGCCAATAATTGGTTAGTAAAAAATAAGAGATTTTCACGATCTGGCTCTTTAGCACGTAAATCGACGATGTAATGTGCAACGGCGGCTGCAACGGCGGCACCGTCTGACTTGGTAGGTGTTTCATCAACAATATGTTCTAACATAACGGTGCTGATTTCTGGGTCGATGGGAAAAGTGACAGCGAGCCAGACACCATTACCCAAAGCGACTAACGAATCGGATTGTTCAGCTTCAAACATCACATTACAAGCCAGTACAGCGCCTTCCCAATCTTCGGCGGAGGCAAAGAATTGAAAAGCTTGTTGCCCGACTTGCCAAGCCTCGAATTGTCTTTGCAATTCTAAACAGGTGCTGCCATAATCTAACAACAATTTGGCCCGTTTAAGAACGTCATTGTCAGACAATTCAGCGATTTGGTTATCCAATTCAGCCAATTTTCGTTCTAATACTTGACTGGCAACTTGTACATCTTCGGCATCTTCAGCGCCTTGTATTGAGGGATTGGTATTTAAATATTTCATGGTGTTATGATCTCTTGTGCTTTTTATCCAGAAAAAGGGCAACCACAAGGGATTGCCCCTACAAAAATCAAAATGTAGGGTGGGTAACGGGTTTTTGTTGCCCACCATCTAAGCAAAAACCAGTGCAACCACAAGGGATTGCCCCTACAAGCCGTCCGTAGGGGCAACCCTTGTGGTTGCCCCTTTTCAAAGTTGCTAGGTGGTCTTAGGATTGGAGCGATCCTGCACTAGATTGCTCCTACAAAAATCCAAAATTAGTCTGGCATAATGTCACGAAAACTACGAATAGCCTGAAATTCGCCAACGGCTTTAGGCGGTGATTGAGAATCGGGCTGATAAATGGCTAACAAATGATGAATACCGTAATGTGCTGCGGAACGTAATACAGGCAAACTGTCATCAATGAATAACGTCCGATTTGGATCAAAAGGTTCAAGGTATTGTAGTTTATCCCAAAAAGCAGTCGCTTCTTTAGGCAAGCCAAGATCATGGGCGCAGACAATGTGATCAAAATGATGAGCCAATTGAGTACGTTGCATTTTTAAAGACAAACATTTGTAATGGGCATTAGTCACCAAAACAGCTCGTTTTTGCTGTTCACGTAAAAAGACTAAAAAATCAATCACATAAGGATGAACCGCGATCAAATGAGCCACTTCTTCCTTGAGCAAAGCGACATCCATCTCCAATTCATCAGTCCAATAATCGACACTATACCATTCAAGTGTGCCTAGCATTTCAGTATAGCGGTTTAATAAAATGTTTTCCGCTTCATCAAAAGACACTTGATATTGCTCCGCATAACGTTGCGGCAAATGTTTTAGCCAAAATTGATTATCATAATTAAGATCTAATAAGGTACCGTCCATATCTAAAAAAACGGTATCAATCTTATGCCAATTGAGTAGGGAATGGGTTTGTGATGACATTTAAATCGGTTTAATCCTCTCTTTTTCATAAGGACAATAACGACAATCTTATAATATAAGTGGATGATAACATTGTACTCTTATATCATTCAACTCGTTAGCTTACTCCTCAGTATGCGGTTACTGCACCAGTCGCCCAATTTCAAGCCAATGACTTTGGACTTTATGACATGAACGGCAATGTAAGCGAATGGACATGCTCCACAATGCCTTTTTATAGCAGTGTCGGCCTTTCAACCATAACTTCTTCAACACAGAGACACAGAGGAACACAGAGTTTCACAGAGATTTTTTTAACGACTCGATCTCACTCTGTGGCACTCTGTGCTACTCGGTGAACTCGGTGTTGAAGAGACGAAACGCTTAAAACCAAGGAGACATCATTAAATGAAAAAACGATTCAAACTTCAAGCCGCCATCGATGCGCTTGTCGCCAGTTCGAGTTACGCGAACAATAGGATAAAAATATGGACAAAATATTAACCCTTTTAGAGATTGAAGCGCAATTCAAGTCAGAATGGGTGCTTGTTGCCAATCCAATCACTAATGAAGCATTAGAAGTGCAAAGTGGCAAAGTCGTTTTTCACAGCCCTGATCGTGATGAAGTTTATCGCATGGCAAAGGCAATGCACCCGACACGATTTGCGGTACTTTATACGGGGACAATTCCCTTCAATGCAGGGATTGTGTTATGAATTTTCAATTTGACGGCCAGCAAGGATTAATCATCATTCATGCCGAATTGACGGGCCCCTTAGGCAATGCCGTATTAAGGTTAGCACTTGATACTGGTGCGACGATAACTTTAGTCAATGTGGATATACTGGTTGCTATTGGATACGATCCTTCTAGCAGTTCAAGTCTTATAGATGTCACAACGGGTAGCTGTGTCGAATCCGTACCCAGTATCACTTTGAGTAATATTTTAGCTTTAGGACACACACGTACCGATTTTCCAATTCTTGCTCATACGTTACCGCCTAGTTCAGGAATTGACGGTGTTCTTGGACTGGATTTTTTTCGTGGGCAATCCTTGTCTCTTGATTTTCGTAACGGGAAAATTAATTTAGTATAATAACTCCAATTTTATTTTCCGAAATAAACGGATTTATTATTTAAAAAGTAGACTTAAATCAATAATTTAAATGATTCATTCGTTTATTTAGCGTAGCTTCCTTACAGTTCCTAATTCGTTGTACTCTTTATTGTAATATAGTTTCTCATAAAGATAAGCAGCCTTTCCAACAGTGAATATCAAGATGTAGCGTCTTGCACTTGATTTTTTATGCCAGTTCCTATATACAAACTTCTATACGGGAATAAACCATTTGTCAAAAATGGTGAAAACAACTAACCATAATGATTTAGAGAAAATTCAGTGCCTGTATATGATTTAGAAGAAGTAAGACAAGCAGCTTTAGCCTATAAAATCGACTATCGAGGAAGAAAGGTACAACGCGATATTGCCAATATGGGTTATCAGCTTCGCGATGTCGCTCAATGCCTTGCCCAATTGCGAGAAAGTGATTTTAGCAAAAGCATTGATTACGGAAAGGGGCAAGCAATTGATGATGTTTATATTGTCACCTATCCTAAACCTAATAGTGAAAACATCGAATTTGACCCGCTTTACATTAAGTTTTGCTTAATCAATGGTAGTTTGAGCATAGAACTCGCTTCGTTTCATTTAAATTAATTTTTGGAAAATAAGATGTCTAGTTGTAAGTTATGTCAGTCGTCTGATATTTCCATTCTTAAAGCTAAAGATAGCTTTACTTATAAAGGACAGGAAATTGAATTTGAGGTTGAATACTCTGTCTGTAATTCTTGCCAAAGAGAATTTATAGAGAGTCAACAAATTCAGAAAAATGATGCAACAATTCTGAGTGCCAAAAAGTGTGCGGATGGTTTGTTGTCATCCGAAGAAATACAGGCAATTAGAAAAAACTTGGGGATAACGCAAGAAATAGCTTCCAAAGTCTTTGGAGGCGGGGAGAATGCCTTTTCAAAATACGAAAGCGGAAAGGTTGCACAAAGTGCTGCAATGGACAGACTGTTACGCCTAGCTAAAGAATTTCCTTCTGTTTTCCATTGGTTAATGGCGTTTTCTGGATGCACCGTCAAATTGAAAGACAGTTCGGCTGTATATGATGATTGTCGAAGTATAGCTGCTAATCAAGAACACTATAAAATTTCCTGAACTATAGCGTTTTCCAATTGAATGAAGGGTTGCAATTAAAACGACCGTTTTTTGGATAGACTTGATTTATTGATATCAAACGCAAAAGACGCAAGAGACGCAAGAGGCGCTATTTCTCATTTTACCAAGGCTCTTTAGCGTCTTTAGCGCCTTTTGCGCCTTTTGCGTTTATTTCTTTTTTAATCATTCAACTTCGGAGACATCGTTAAATGAAAAAACGACTCAAACTACAAGCCGCCCTCTTAGCGAAACTGAACAGGCAGCAAAAACAAATCCAAGCCCAACAGGCCGAAATCCAAGCCTTGAAGAGGCGCTTGTCTTTGACTGATGGCTTGGTGGCGTATTATCCGTTTGATGGTGATGCCAATGATGCGAGTGGTTTTGGAAATCACGGTACCGTCAAGGGAGCAACATTGACCGCAGATCGCTTTGGAAATGCGAATAGCGCCTATCAATTTGATGGTGCGAATGCTCGTATCGTCGTCTCTAGCAACCCCTCATTGAATCCGTCGAATCAGCTTACCGTTGCTTTTTGGCTGAAAATCAACCGTATCACAAAAAATAGTTGGGCCCCAATCATTTATAAAGGCAACGACTCTAATCCCTATAAGAAGAGGGAATACGCGGTATGGTTGAATAAAAAACAGTATTTTCATTTCACTTCGGCTGGCGATAGTCAAGATCAGCATTGTTTGAATAGTGATGCCGTTCAGTTGGGCGAATGGATTTTTTACACAGGTGTGATAGATAGGCGTAACCATCTGATGAAGTGCTACATCAATGGTGCGCGAAAGACGCTACAGAACGATTCTTATTCTTCGTTCAATAATGGTGACGAAGCTCTCGAATTTGGAGGAAAAGGTGCAAAGAGAAGTTGGTTTTCTTCCTTAGATGGTGTGCTTGATGAAATCCGCATCTATAACCGCGCCCTCACCGACATTGAAATTCAAAGTCTCTATAAACAACCTTAACAAACGCAAAAGACGCAAGAGACGCAAGAGGCGCTATTTCTCATTTTACCAAACCTCTTTAGCGTCTTTAGCGCCTTTTGCGCCTTTTGCGTTTATTTCTTTTTTAATCATTCAACTTCGGAGACATCGTTAAATGAAAAAACGACTCAAACCCATGCCGATATGGCAGCCCGTCAATTACAAACGGCGACTTTGCATCAAGAAAAGTTGGCTTTGGCTAACCGCCAATTGTATGCCAATCAACGGATTGCTCACTTGAAAAAACCCATCAAATTTATTTTACGGTTCGATTTTTGTTCCAAATTTATTATTGTGGTTCGATTTTTGTTCCAAATTTATTTTGCGGGTAGATTGGAATGCATGTTATTTTGCGGGTAGATTGGAATGCATGTTATTTTGCGGGTAGATTGGAATGCATGTTATTTTGCGGGTTTATTGGAGTGCAAAAATTATTTTGCGGTTCGATTTTCTTGATATAAGTGTACTTTATTCAATCGGGAAACGCTATACAACTGATCGAATTGATATAGGTAGGGTGGGTAAAGATTGTTGCCCACCATTCTAATAACTAAGACGCGCAATGGCTTCTGCACTGCTTAATGGTATAGCAATTTGTCCATTGGGTACTTCATATTCACGCGGGTTAATCCGGATCAAAGTGCTGTTATATTTCTTGGCGAAGTGTTCTGAGTAAAGTCTAATCGTCACGACTGAAGTGCCCGCGCCAATTTCAAGAATGGCTAAGTTGCTTTTTTGATGCTCTTGTTTGTTCAGCCAGCCCCAAAGTCTTTCAAGTTGTTTTCTGCTTCGCTCTCTATTCCATATGCCATCACTGAACATCAAAACATTGGGGCGAGCTATCGTGCCACACTGTTGACATTGCGGTAAAGGGGGTATGGCTTCAAAAGCCTCTTCATCTATTTTGATATCGAGCGATTGAGCTTCCCAAATGTCACGACAACAGGGTGTGGTACATTGTAGATAATGTATGGAACCATGACATTCGGCTATTTTATCTTTATCATATCCTGCTTTTTGAAATTGGCCGTCAACATTTGAGGTTAAAACAAAATAGCCGCTTTTTTTAGAACGGGCTATTTCAAGTAATTGCAAAAAACCATGATGGGGTATGGCATTTCGATAGAGATTGAATAGATGGCTGTAAAATGCCCAGGCTAATTTCGGATTGCGATCAAACCATTGAGGGTTGGCCATTTCAATCAAAGACAGGCCTCGTTTTGCAGTAGGGGGGTAGTCTTTCCAAAAACCCTTATCTCCCCTAAAATCAGGCAATCCAGAATCTACACCTAAGCCGGCACCGGCCGTAATCAGTAGAGCATCGGCATTGAATAAGACTTTCGCGGCTTGTTCTATTGTGTTGTCTAATGTCATTGCTATATCAACGATCAATTATCACATCAGTGTTAATCAGTGTCATCATGACAATCTGCGTTCTATAGATTTTCATAAAATCATAATAAGGGCGAACGACAAGGGCGATAACAAAGGTTCGCCCTTTTGATTATCATATTTGCACGGTGATTTTACGTGGCTTCGCGATGAATTTTGTTATTAATCAATCACTTAATCAATCCATTTTTGAGTGCGTTGATAACGCTGTTAGCCTCTATTTAGGGTTGGCCATTTTGATTTTCAAGATTTGATGAGTCAATTTTTAAATGTCTTTTTAATCAATCAATTACATATTGAGTACTCAACAGGCTATATTAAGTAGGGACTGCTATTTTGACTTTCAAGAGACGCGATGCTCAAGAGACGCGATGCTCAAGAGACGCGATGCTCAAGAGACGCGATGCTCAAGAGACGCGATGCTCAAGAGACGCGAAGCATCGCGTCTCTACTTTCAATCATTTTGCCGCAAGCACGTATCCTGCTCGTTTTTCGCCATACGTTTTACAGTGCCCTTTTTCAAAATTGGTCGGGCCACAAAAATAAACGATCAGGCCGGTTTTTAATGAGCCATATTGTTCTTTGTATTGAGAAACCAGTTTTTCACGGCATTGTGCAATCGGATAATTTAATCGGTTACATTCTTTTTTTGACAAACCACTCAAGGAGGCGATATTGAGTCTGACGCGCATGTCATGCGTAAGCGTTTCGCTTGTGAATGTCGTATTGTCACTGTCGCGAAAGGCAGGAATGATGGTTACCCAAAATAACCAGATGATGAAAATGATAGACAGACTTTTAAAGAGTACGGCTTTTTTGGGAAACCGAATTCTGGAAAATCTGATTGATCGCAGTGCGGAAACAAATTTAGAGCGATTTCTAAAAATCTCATCAATAGGATGTGTCTTTAAGTATTCTTGAAGGTTAAAAAGTACGGTTCTCATTTTGTTTTGCCCCCAGATTGATAAATGAGAGAAAAGCGATTGAGAACGACTGATAAAAACCGAACTAATCTGGTGTGTTTTGGCGTATTCTTGAATAAGCCTTTTGACATAATCCCAGTGATAATAATAGACTTTGTAAGCTGTCGTTTCTTGAGGAGTATGGCAATTTAAAGCACCTGCTGTGTATCCATTGAGTGAGATAACAATGAGTTTATAACAGTGGTACTTTTTCGCTGAACCGCCTTGAGAAACTGAAAACTCGGTACCAAAAAAATTCATATATTCATTGAGCATATCCTTTTTTAATAAAGGCTTTTTCATATTTTTAGCTTGAACAATGGCATGAACTTGATCGGGTTGACTGGGATGAGAAAGCAAAATATCAACGCCCTTATCGTTCTTGCCCCCCGTGACTTGACTAATCCATCCCATTTCTTTGTACAATCCGGCCAAAAAGTATTCAAAAACATCCCCTTTATATTTCGGATTGCCTTCTAGGTTATTCAAAAGATGATAGATTTTGTTAGTCTGGTTATTCAAAGCGAGTTTCAGTAGTTGATTCGCTTTAAGTAAAACTTGATGATTCATTGTTAAACGATTCTAATATACTGTCCACCGTTATAATTTGCGCTTTTTTGGAAGTGAAAGGTTAGTCACCACCACCTGACTTGAGCAAAAAAGCGCAATTTATGACGATGCTAAGTATAGTTCATGAAGTGGTAGTGATGCTTTTAAGCAAAGCAACCAATGGGGCAACCCCACGCGCCTACCCTAAAAGCCCTGATTTCGATCCTTAAACTTACATTTGCAGGATAACCCAATGAGTGGTGGCTAAACAAGCTCAAAGCAAGACTTTTGCTTAATTGCTAAATAAGAATAAGTCCCAATATTAATTAGTGTCTGAACGAAAACGCCTTGTCTCATTTTCAAATGTTCAACAGAAGCACACAGAGCAATACAGAAGCTTTTTTGTTAGTCAAATCTCGGTGAAACACCTCTGTGAAACTCTGCTCCACTTCGTTATCGCCGTAAAGAAAAAAGTTTTCGTTCAAACACTAATTATACTTAGCATCGTCATAAATTGCGCTTTTTTTAAAAAGACACAGCTCAAGTCAGGTGGTGGTGACTAAGCTTTTTTGCTACAAATTGCCGCTTCAAATGGATTTTTATTTCCAAAAAAGCGCAAATTATAACGGTGGACAGTATATTAATAGAGGCGAATCATCCCTCTTTAGAAGCCTGAACACAAGGTTTTCTTTGTTCACTGATAACTGATAACTGATAACTGATAACTGAAAAAAAATATGATTTTTCCCAATTATCATTCGCTCACTTCAATTTACGAAAGTGCTAATTCTCTTGTTTATCGTGCGGTTAGACAGGAGGATAATCAAGCGGTTATTCTCAAAGTACTCAAACAAGACTATCCTACGCCCGAAGAATTAAATCGCTATTGCCAAGAATATGAAATCATCAAAAGTTTTGATCTTGCCGGGGTTATTAAAACTTATGGTATTCAAAAATATCAGAATGCCTTGATCATTGTATTAGAAGATTTTGGCGGTGATTCAATCAAGCAATACCAAGCTCGGTGTTCGACGATAAAAGCCTTTTTGTTGCCTGCCATTCAAATTGCGGAGAGTCTCGGCCAAATTCATGGCACTCATGTTATCCACAAGGATATTAATCCGGCCAATATCGTTTGGAACGATAACACGCATCAATTAAAAATCATTGATTTTGGGATTGCCAGCCGTTTGCCGCGTGAAAACCCTACCTTTAAAAACCCGGAGCAAGTAGAAGGTACTTTGGCTTATTTGTCGCCGGAGCAAACTGGGCGTGTCAATCGCAGTGTCGATTATCGCACTGATTTATATTCATTGGGTGTCACTTTCTATGAAATGCTGACGGGACAATTACCCTTTGAAACCATCGATGCGATGGAATTAGTGCATTGTCACATTGCCAAAATGCCAACCCCGGTTTGTGATATCAATCCTGATGTGCATCCGATTCTCAGTGACATTGTGATGAAATTGATGGCAAAAAATGCTGAGGATCGTTATCAATCGGCTTTTGGTTTGAAGGCTGATTTGGAAAACTGTCTTGAAAATTTAGACCGTTTAGGAAACCGTGGCGGTTTGCCGTTCAAATTAGCACAACAGGATTTTTCCGCTCATCTGCATATTCCACAACAACTCTATGGGCGCGAAGATGAAATCAAAATGTTATTACAAGCCTTTGAACGTGTTAGTCAGGGGAATAGCGAATTGATGTTAGTGGCCGGTTATTCTGGTGTGGGTAAATCGGCTTTGGTGCATGAAGTGCATAAACCCATGACTTCAAGGCGAGGTTATTTTGCGGCCGGTAAATTTGACCAATATCAGCGCAATATCCCGTATTCTGCCTTAACAATCGCTTTTAACGCATTTTGCCATTATTTATTGACTGAATCAACAGCACAGTTAAATCAATGGCGGGAAAAAATCCTCAATGCCGTTGGCAATAATGGGCAAGTCTTAATAGATGTCATTCCCCAATTAGAATTAGTAGTCGGCCGACAACCTGCTGTTACAGCAGTCGGCCCGCTTGAGGCCCAAAATCGCTTTAATCTTGTTTTTCAAAACTTTATCAGGGCGATTTGTCAAGCGGAACATCCGTTAGTGCTGTTTATAGATGATTTGCAATGGGCCGATTCTGCTTCTTTTAATGTGTTAAAACTCTTGATGACAGAAAGAGATAATCACTATTTTTTGATGATTGGCGCGTATCGGGATAATGAAGTGGATGCCGCTCATCCACTGATGCGATTGTTGGATGAGTTACAAAAAGCGGATATCACCGTTAATACGGTTCACTTGCAAAATCTCTCTGTCGCTGATGTCAACCGCTTACTGACAGATGCCTTAATGTCAAGCTCTGGCGAGGTTGAAACCTTGACTCAGTTAGTCTATGAGAAGACACACGGTAATGCTTTTTTTACGCACGAATTTTTGAAATCTTTGTATGATGAGGCTTTATTAGTTTTTGATCTCAAGGGGCAAAAATGGCAATGGGATATTTCAATTTGTGCCGAAAAAGGCATGACTGACAATGTGGTGGAATTAATGGCCGGTAAGATAGAAAAATTGCCGACTAACACTATCGCTGTCTTAAAATTGGCGGCCTGTATTGGTAATCAATTTAATTTGGAAACGTTGTCGATTATCTACCCCTTTTCAGAAGCTGATACTTTAGAACATCTTTGGAATGCCATAGAAGGCGGTTTCATCTTGCCTTTGGATGTGCATTATAAACTATTAGAAAAACGGGAAAAAGGGGTTGCGACAACCCGTTTTCAATTCCAACATGATCGTATTCAACAAGCGGCTTATTCCTTGATATCGGATACCGATAAGCCAGCCCTTCATTTGGAAATGGGTAGATTGTTGAAAGCCAGCCTGACTGATGTGGGAGAAAACATTTTTAAGATAGTCGATCATTTTAATCTGGGCGTTTTTCTGATTAAAAATCAAAGGGAGGCGTATGACATTGCCCAATTGAATCTCTCCGCTGGAAAAAAAGCGAAAGCAGCGGCCGCTTATGAACCCGCTTTAATATACCTAAACATGGGTAAAGAATTATTAGCTGAGGAGAGTTGGCAAGAGCAGTATGATTTGACACTGGCATTGTGTATGGAAAGCGCGGAAACGGCCTATCTCAATGGCGACTTTGAACAGATGGATAGCTTAGCAACAGAAATCCTGCAACATGCCCGAACCTTGTTAGACAAAGTCCGTGTTTATGAAGTTAAGATTGATGCCTTACAAGCTCAAAACCAATTACTAGAAGCCGTCAATATGGGATTGGAAATTTTAGACTTGTTGGGTATCACTTTTCCCGCTTCACCGAGCCAAGATGATTTTATGCCGGCACTACAGGAAACACAATCCGGTTTAGCGGGCAAGCCGATTGACGCTCTCATTGAATGGCCAGAAATGACTGATCCGTTCAACTTGGCAGCGATGCGGATTTTATCAAGTGTTTTTTCTGCCTCTTATCAAGCAGCACCGGCTTTGATGCCACTGTTTGTGTTTAAGCAGGTGAATTTGTCGGTTAAATCGGGCAATACGGCTGAATCGGCTTTTGCTTGAAAGTGGAGTCTTAATGCTGATGGTGCAAACGGCCGTAGAAACGCTACTGACGACCGACATTCAGAATCCTGAAACCTTCTTAATCCTGCTCAATCGCGCCATTTATAAAAATGTGCAACGAATGGGCATGGATAAGAATTTAACGCTCAGTTTATTAGATTATGAAGCAGGGCGTGTCAGTTTAACGGGACAACATGAAGATATATTAGTGGTGCGTCAAAGTGGTAAAGTTGAACGAATTGATACCTATGATTTAGGTTTTGCCGTTGGCGTGGTAGCCGATATTGCCGAATTTGTTTCACATCATGAAATACAATTAGAAAAAGGCGATGGGATTGTTTTGTACACAGATGGGATTACTGAAGCGAGAGATTTAGAGATGGCGCTTTATGGATTGGATAGGTTGTGTGAGATCATCAGTCAAAACTGGCATCGTTCAGCAAGAGAAATACAGGAGGCTATCATTGCTGATGTGCGGCAACATATTGGCACACAAAAAGTCTATGATGATATTACTTTATTGGTGTTGAAGCAGAAATAAAGCCAGTCATTGCAATAGTCTTATTGTGCTATAGTAAGTACTGAACCCTAAATTTTCAGGTATTTAAAAAAACAGAAAGGGGGCAACCACAAGGGATTGCCCCTACATGACATTGTGTAGGGGCAATCCCTTGTGGTTGCCCTTGGTTGTAAAATACCTGTTTATTTGTGCTTCAGTACTTACAAAGAATTACTAGGATAAACGAATTACTATAGTACAACGAATTACTAGGATAAACGAATTATTATAGTACAAAGAATTACTAGGATAAACGAATTAATCTTAGGAAAAATGAGAATGGGTGGTTTAATTTCTGAAGTCAAATTCTTACCGTATACTAAGTTAATATCTGAAAAATAACAGGGTTATCATGATTGTATTATTCTCAGTTGCCAATTTTCGTTCTTTCTCAACCGAAGAAAGCTTTTCCTTGGTTGCCGGCAAGCCATTGTCTACCTCTCATCAGACACATGTTATCCCCATTCCTGATACGACGACAGCACAGGTACTGAAAACTGCAGTGCTTTACGGTGCTAATGGTGCTGGCAAGTCTAACCTCTTCAAGGCTTTAGATTATCTGAGAATGCTGGTTTTAAAACCACGCAAAAAAAACAGCGGCACTGGGCGAGAGGTTTTTCGTTTTGCAGAAAACACTTCTCAGCTACCTTCCCGTTTTGATTTGCAATTCATCACCCAAGGCAAGCTTTACCGATTTGGCTGCGCGGTGACAGATCAATATATTATTGAGGAATCGTTGGTGCAAGTCATCGGCGGGCAGGAAAAAGCCGTGTACGAGCGCATCACGGATGAAGACGGCAAAGTGACGATTGAAACGAGAGAGGCTAAAAATAGAAATCAAAAATTGGCGGCTTTGGTGACTGTCGGCGGCCCTCAAAATCAAACCTTCTTGGCTACCATTCGAGCCACTTTGGACGAAGCCGATTATGGCGAAGAAATCGCTGCTGTTTTGGCTTGGTTTGAGAACAGCCTGATTTTGATAGCACCTGATGCTTCTTTCGGATCGCTTGGTGCCAAGTTAGCCAATGATTCAGCGTTTAGGGAATTTGCGGGCACATTTCTTAAAGCATCGGCTACCGGCGTTTCAGCAATCAAGGCGCAAAAACAGGAAATAACCGAAGAAGCGTTGCACAGTTTATTGCCTGAATCTCTCGTTTCTCGTTTGCTGAACGAAGTCGCTGAGGATGAAGAGGGTAAAGCATTAGTTCAGCTAGGGAAAAATAAAGAATTCCTCATTGAACGAAGCGATAAAAACCACTATTACCGTTTAACGATTCAAACTGAACATAAGCATCATAAGGAAAAATCAATCAGTCTGGATTTATCCGAAGAATCAGACGGTACACGCCGATTACTGAATTTAATCCCCGCTTTGCACCATTTGCACAACGCGGTGTATTTTATTGATGAGATCGACCGCAGTTTGCACCCGATGTTAGTGTTGAAGTTTTTGGAATTTTTCCTAAAATCCAGTGTTGACGAACAGCGCCAAATTATTGTGACAACGCATGAATCTCATTTATTGGATTTAGACTTATTGCGTCGGGATG